>QWCV01000066.1_pt1 | contig 218645 bp, 239 predicted proteins | sample 1972621 | NCBI WGS metagenome assembly QWCV01 (sample SAMN09866699, study PRJNA288562) | Human gut metagenome isolate pre2_stool, whole genome shotgun sequencing... | isolation source: gut | host: Homo sapiens | place: USA: California | reverse complement strand
AGACAGATCCAAATTATTCTGATATATTGAGAAATACTTATGATTATATAATACCTGCATATCACATGAATAAGGAACATTGGAATACAATTATTGTGGATGAAAAAGTGGACAATAATTTAGTTAAAGAATTGATAGAACAAAGTTATCAATTAACGAAATAAAGTTAAATACGAATAGTAATTTATACTCTAAAATAATATATCTAAATAAGTAAGAAAAATATCAAAATTATATAATAATTTATAATCTTATGCTATAATAGAAACCAATGAATGAAAGGAAAAAACGAAATGAGTTTAGTATTAAAAAATGTATCAAAAACATTCGTAGGAAAAGTTGCAGTTGATAACATTTCATTTAGTATAGAAAAACCAGGTGTATATGGTTTACTTGGAACAAATGGAGCAGGGAAAACAACAACAATAAGAATGTTACTTGGAATTATTAAAAAAGATAGTGGGGAAATTACTTGGAAAGGTAAAGAGGTAGATAGGGAAAATGTTAATTTTGGATATTTACCAGAAGAAAGAGGAGTATATCCTAAAACAAAAATAATGGATCAATTAATGTATTTTGCAGAATTAAAAGGTATGAAAAAAGATGATGCTATAACAGCTATTAATAAATGGGCAAAAGAACTAAAAGTAGAAGAATATTTGCAAATGCCAGCTGAAAAACTATCAAAAGGAAATCAACAAAAAATACAATTTATGAATGCAATAATACATAACCCAGAATTAGTAGTATTAGATGAGCCTTTTAGTGGGTTAGATCCAGTAAATACAGAAATATTAAAAAATATTATAATTGATTTAGTTAAAAACGGAAAATATGTAATAATGTCAGCACATCAAATGGCTACAATAGAAGAATTTTGTAGTGATATTTTAATATTAAATAAAGGAAAAACAGTATTACAGGGCAATCTAAAACAAATAAAAGAAACATACCCAGCTAATAGAGTAGAAATTGATGTAAAGCAAGATATAGATACTTATATTAAAGAGTTTAATTTAGAAATAGAAAATGTAGCAAATTATAACTATGTTATAAAAATAAATGATGAAGGAACAGCTCATAAACTTTTAAATAAATTAATTACTGAAGGAATTAAAGTAGATAAATTTGAAATTAAAAAGCCTACTTTAAATGATATATTCATAGAAAAGGTGGGTGAGTAGAATGAAAGATATAATAACTGTAATAAAATTTACTATGAAAGATATGGTAAAAAGAAAATCGTTTATAATATCAACATTAATTATTTTAGTTTTAATAGTAATAGGCTTTAATGTTCCAAATATAATAAAATCAATTAAAGGAGAAGATAGTGAAGATAAACTTTTAATTGTAGATAATGAAAATATATTTGAAGGTAATTTAGAACTTTTAAAAGAGGCAGATTTAGGATATGAAATAGAAGTGGGAACAGCATCTTTTGAAGAAATAAAAGAAAAAATAGAGAACGAAGAAATTGCTAAAGCAATAATAGTAGAAAAACAAGATAACAATGTGAAAATTAGATATATAGTGGAAAATACTAATTTTATGGATGAAGTACCAGAAACGATAGTAAGTGCTATAAATTCTTTATATACTAATATTCAAATTAGTAAATTAGGCTTAACAGAAGAAGAATTACAATCAATTACACCTAATTTTGAATTTAGTTTAGAACAAACAGATGAAAAAGAAGCAAGTGGAAATTTATTTACAATGATGGCAATGTCAATAGTATTATTTTATGCAATATATTTCTGTGCTTACCAAGTATCAAGTTCGATAACAACAGAAAAAACATCAAAAATAATGGAAACATTAGTAACATCAACGAGTCCTAGAACAATAGTATTAGGCAAAACATTGGGAATTGGAATTGTAGGTTTACTACAAATGATATTGATTGTAGGAACAGCTTTATTAAGTGCTAAAGCATTTTTAGAGCCTGAATTATTAGATGCAGTATTAGATATGTCTAATATTACAGCATATCTAGGAATTATCACTATAATATATTTTATATTAGGATATTTTACTTATGCTTTGTTATATGCACTAACTGGATCAACTGTGAGCAAACCAGAAGATATACAATCAGCAAATAGCCCAGTAGCAATACTTGCTGTTGTCGGATTTTATTTATCATATTTTACAATGATAAATCCAACAAGTGAACTTAATGTATTTGCTTCACTATTTCCAATATCATCACCATTCTGTATGCCTTTTAGAATAATGATGGGATTAGCAAGTGGAACAGATGTAGCAATTTCTATTGCAATTTTATTAGTGACAATATTAGTTATAGCTAAAGTAGCAATAAAGATATATTCAAATGCAATATTAAATTATGGAACAAAAATGAGTCTTAAAGATATTATAAAAATATATAAAGATAAGCAAAACTAAAAAACATAAAAAATACTCTGTGCAAATGTATGGAGTATTTTTTATTATTGTGGTATAATCTCAACAAATAGTAAGTTGTCGGTGAGATTGATTTTGAAATTTGAACAAAAATATAAACATTTAGATGGGTATATAGACTATGCTCATCTTTTATTATGTCAATTAAATATTGTATAATATAGATAGAGTTCTATATATTGCAAATTATCAAATAAAAATGTAAGTAGGTAATTGTCATGAGAGAATTATTTGTAGAAAAAGTAATTGATACAACAGAAGATTTTTTAGACAATAACCAAAGAATAAAATTAAAAGAAATACTTACAGAAATATGTTTAAATTATCAAATTGAAAGCATAGAACAAACTGAAAAACAGAAAATACTAAAGAATAATACGGATATATTAAACAAATTTATATCTTCAAAAGAAATTGAAGGATGTTCTACTAGAACTTTAAATTACTATAAAGATAATATAATTAAAATGTTAGATACAATAAATCTTCCAATAGATGAAATTACTACTGAAATATTAAGAAACTATTTAGCAGATTATAAAAGCAATTCAAAAGCTGGTATGGTAACAATAGATAATATAAGGAGAACTTTATCAAGCTTCTTTACTTGGCTTGAAAATGAGGATTATATTGTAAAAAGTCCAGTTAGAAGGATTCATAAAGTGAAAACTACAAGGAGAGTCAAAGAAACATTCACAGATGAAAATTTAGAAAAATTAAGAGATACTTGTTCAAATGTAAGAGATTTAGCAATATTAGAACTATTAATTTCAACTGATATGAGAGTAGGAGAAATTACAAGATTAAATATATCAGATATGAATTTTCAAGAAAGAAGTTGTATTGTTTTGGGTAAAGGTAATAGCGAAAGAGAAGTTTATTTTAGTGCAAAAAGCAAAATGTATATAAAGAAATATTTAAAAATGAGAACTGATAACAATGAGGCACTATTTGTATCTCTTATTAAACCTTATAACAGGTTGGGAATATCAGGGATTGAAAATTTAATTAGAAATTTAGGGAAAGAAGCTAATATAAATAAAGTTCATCCACATAAATTTAGAAGGATGATGGCGACTATGGCTATTGATAAGGGTATGCCAATAGAACAAGTTCAAAAATTATTAGGACATATAAAAATAGATACAACAATGGAATATGCAATGGTTAATCAAAATAATGTTAAAAATTCACATAGGAAATATATTACATAAAATAAATATAAAAATACAAATAAAAATTTCAAACTTTTACTGAGATAAAGGGGAGTTTTTAATTACAAAATATATTGACAAATTATTCCCAATATAGTATTATGTAACCGTAATACATTTTATGTATTATTTGGAACAGTAAATATTGTTCCAAGCAACTCGTTGAAATTTAAAAAAAAGGAGAACGCACTATGAGCAAAATGGCACGGACAAATTATTGGAATCCTAGTGTAAACTACATTGGGAAGAACTCTGCTCAGAATTTTATGAAGTCTGCAAAGGCTAAATTAATCGGAGCTGGAGTAAAAGTAGTTGCTGCAGACTGCTCTTGTAACTGCTCAAGCGGTTGCTCGGCATGCAGTAGTTCCTGTGGATCATGCACATCTTGCAGTACATCTTGTAGTTAATACAAAGATGAACTAAGAATGTGTAGTGTCGACAACACACATTAGTTTCAACAAAGCAGAGGCATCTCTTTTAGAGGTGTCTCTTGCACTAAAAGGAGGATTTGTAATGGCAGAAAGAACAAAATTTAGTATGCAATGGCATATTACAGACAGATGTGACCAGCGGTGCAAACATTGTTACATCTACGAAGGAAAAGACAAAAAATGTGGTCTTGAACTTGATTTAGACACATTGAAAGCGATTTTGGAGGACTTTCTTCAGACTTGTGATAAATTGGAAAGAGATCCTTTTCTTGTAATTACAGGTGGAGATCCATTGCTTTATAAAAGAATTTGGGATTTTCTTGAAATCCTCAAAGAAAAGGAAGTTCATTTTGGGCTTTTAGGAAATCCGTTCCATTTAGATTATGATGTAGTTAAGAGACTGGAAGATTTAGGTTGTATTAACTTTCAAATGTCATTGGATGGATTAAGGAAGACTCATGATTACATCCGCAAGCCTGGTTCTTTTGATGCAACCTTAGATGCTCTTAAGTACTTTGAGGGAAGCAAAATCAAAACAGCTATCATGACAACTGTTTCTAAGACAAATATTGCAGAAATTCCGGAACTTGTAGACATTGTAGTAGAATACAAAGTTAGCAATTTTGGATTTGCAAGATATTGTCCTAATCCTGAAGATTTTGATTTGCTGGTTGCTCCGGAAGAATATAGAGATTTTTTGGACAAAATGTGGGAAAAATATATGCAGAATCAGGAATGTGATACAAGATTTGCATTAAAAGACCACCTTTGGAAATTGTATCTTTATGAAAAGGGATTATTTAATCCAGAGGAAGTTAACAATCCTGATAATCTTGTTCTTGATGGATGTCATTGTGGAATTACCCACATTACAACTTTAGCGGATGGAACAGTATATGCCTGTAGAAGAAGTGAAACTCCTGTAGGTAAGGTTCCGGAACAGTCTTTCTACGATATTTTTACTGGAGAAGAAATGGACAAGTATCGTCAGTATGATAAGTTTGAGCATTGTTCTAAATGCGAAATCAAAAACTTTTGCAGAGGTTGTCCTTCAGTTGCAAAATGCCTAACTGGTGACTTTTATTCAAAAGATCCTCAGTGCTGGAAAAAGTTTTGAAAGCACAACGGGAGAGTGAAAAAATAAAATTTCACTCTCCTATTACTTTTTATAAAATAATATGTTATAATTATTGTTATAAATGGAAAGGAATTGATATTAATGGGCGATATACAAAAATATTATGAAAATACCGAAAATGCTTTACCACATCCAATGGTTAAAAAATTTATAAATATGAATAGCAACCCTAAATACGCTATTGACTTGGGTTGCGGTGCGGGTAGAGATACAATATATTTAATAAAAAACGGATGGAAGGTATTATCAATAGATAAGGAAAATACAAGTGAAATTATATCTAGTAAGTTAAATAATGAAGAATTAGAAAAATTTAATTTTGAATGTCAAGACTTTGAAAATATAGAATTAGAGAAAAATAACTTATTGGTAGCTAACTTTAGTATTCCATTTTGTAATAAAGACTATTTCGATGAATTTTGGAAAAAAATAGCTAATAGTATTTTAAAGGAACGGATACTTTGTTGGGAACTTTTTTGGATTAAACGATTCTTGGGCAAAGATAAAAGAACAAATGGTATTTTTATCAAAAGAACAAGTATTGGAATTGTTTAAAAACTCATTTGATATAATAGAATTTAATGAAGTTGAGAAAGATGGAAAGACTGGACTAGGAAAAATGAAACATTGGCATATATATAATGTTATAGCAAAGAAAAAATAATATAACTTTAGTTTTTTATAATCATCCCTACAAATTACAATTTTGTAATTAGATTAAAGTTTATCTTATTATGAATTTGAATTTATGAGTTTGAACTCATTTGAGTTTATCAGTAAAATGATAGGCTCTTTTTTATATACTATTGACAAATGTTATATAGTGTTATATACTGTATAACAAGAGGAGGGAGTTTATGAAGATAATTATTAGTAATAGTAGTTCTGTACCTATATATGAACAAATAAAAAATACAATTATCAATCAAATTATGAATGATGAATTAAAAGAAGATGAAACCCTACCTTCTATTAGAAATTTAGCACAAGATATAAAAATAAGTGTTATGACTATTAAAAAGGCTTATGATGAGTTAGAACAAGAGGGGTATATAATTTCAAGACAGGGTAAAGGAACTTTTGTTGCTCCCAAAAATGTTGGTCTTGCTAAAGAACAAGCACAAAAGGAAATCGAAGAACACATAACGAAAATTATAAATATTGCAGATAAGTTTGAAATAAAAAAAGATGAAATTATAGATTTATTTGAATTATTTTATGGGAGTGATGATAAATGAAAAATGCAATTGAAATAAAAGATTTAGAAAAAAAGTATGATAAATTTGAACTTGGTAAAATTAGTTTAGATATTCCAAGTGGTCTTATTGTCGGCTTAATTGGTGAAAATGGTGCCGGTAAAACTACTTTAATTAAATCAATTTTAAACATTATTAAAATTGACAATGGTAGTATCAAAATATTTGATAAAGATTTTCGCATACAAGAAAATAAAATAAAAGAAGATATTGGCGTTGTTTTAGATAATACGTTTTTTCCTGAGATTTTAACACCTAATGATGTTAATGGTATTATGAAAGATATTTATAAGAACTGGGATCAAGATTTGTATTTTAAGTATATGAAAGACTTTGATTTACCATTTGATAAAGTTATTAAATCTTTTTCAAAAGGTATGAGAAAAAAATTAGAAATAGCAACAGCATTATCTCATCACCCTAAACTTTTAATTTTAGATGAACCAACAAGTGGTCTTGATCCAGTAGTTAGAAATGAAGTTTTAGATATATTTATGAACTTTATTCAAGACGAAGAACATACAATACTTTTATCAACTCACATTACAAGTGATTTAGAACATATTGCTGATAAAATTATTTTTATAGATAACGGAAAAATAATTCTTGATAAAACTCGTGATGATATTTTAGAAAGCTTTGGAATACTAAAATGTGATATAGATAAGTTTGATACTATTGATAAAGCAGATTATATTTGCTATAAAAAGAATAAATATGATTATGAATTTTTAATCAATGATAAGGAAAAGTTAAGTAAAAAATATAATGACTGTGTTATTGATAAAATAACTTTAGAAGATTTAATGGTCTTAATGATTAAGGGGGTAAAATAATGAAAGGATTAGTAAAAAAAGATTTAATGATGATTAAAAGTAATCTGAAATTGATAGGAATAATGCTTATTATTTTCACGATTATGGCTATTACAGGAACAAGTGATATATCATTTTTACCTGCTTTTATAAGTGTTGTTTTGTTTATGTCAACTTTTAGTTATGATGAATATAACAAGTGGGACGCTTATGCAATTACTTTTCCAACTGGAAGAAAAAATATTATAAAGTCAAAGTATGTTGCAGCCTTAATATTAAGTATTACTTCTACTGTTCTTACAACTATTCTTTCTATATTTATAGGATATTATAATAAGAATTTGAATTATGAAGAAACACTTTCTATTATGCTAGGTATATTATTTGCAGTTATATTTTTACAATCCATTATATTTCCTATGATTTTTAAATTTGGAATAGAAAAAGGTAGAATTATCTTATTTGTAGGAGTATTTGGAATAGGAGTTTTGGCAAGCTTATTATTCAAAAATTTCAAGATGAATATACCTCAAAATATTATGATGTTTTTAGAAAATTATTGGATGTTTATAATTCCTATAATTATGATTAGCATGATATTTATTTCATACAAAATATCAGAAAAAATATATTTAAAGAAAGAATTTTAAATTAAATTTGTAATATAAAATTACAATATATAGGGCAGGTAATTAAGTTGAAAATTACTTGCCTTTTATGTTATAATCTAAACACAATATAGTAATTTTTAATGGTAGAAATATAAACTCTCACTATATGTCCTGTTAATATTTAATTGAATTATATATAATATTTTGGAAGGGAGATAAAATTATGAATCAAGATAAAGTAGGAAAATTTTTAGCTAGTTTAAGAAAAGAAAACAATTTGACTCAAGAAGATATTGCTGAAAAATTAAATGTTAATGTTAAAAGTGTTAGTAGATGGGAAAATGGTAGAAATTTACCAGATCCGTCTATTATGAAAGAAATATGTAAAATTTATAATGTATCAATCAATGAATTATTTAATGGTGAAAAAGTAAAAAAATCAAATAAAGTAAGACAAATATTTTTGTTTTATATCATAGTTAGTTTAACTGGAATATTTATCCTTCCAACATTGGGAATTATTGCACCAACATTTATCATAAGTGCTATATTATGTCCTATATTTGGTTTAGTTAAATTAATTGGATATATATTCAAATTTGATGTACCATTTGTAATGTTTGAATTTGGAAGCTATTCTTTAAATCCAATTTTAGGTTTTGTACTATCGATAATTGTTGGTATAGTATTATTTATAATTGGTATTGTTTCATGGAAATTATTAATTAAATATATACATTTTGTAACAGATAAGAGAAAAAAATTATATATAGAGTTATAATTTATTAATCAGATAAATTACAATTTAGGAGTGTGTTTATAATGGATATTCAATTAAAAATAATGGAAATTGCTAATAACTTAAATATAACGAAAAAAGATAAAAAAGATATAGATGAGTATTTAGATCATAATGAATTAGGCTTGGCTTTTGAAGTATTATGTGTTTCTATTGAAAGAGATAATATAAAAATTTCGCAGAAAGATTATGAAATTATAAATACACTTGGAGTTCAAATGGAAATGGATAGTAATTTATGGTCTAGTCTTAAAAATAATATCATCAAATAAAGAAATAAATTACAATTTGCGAAAAAAGATTAATAATTAAAAAATATTAATCTTTTTTCTTAATGTCACTTACTTGTCACTTTGAATGTAATATAATTTAAACATAAAAGAAAGGAGCAATTTTTTATGGAGATATTAAGAGTAGAAAATTTAAGCAAAATTTATGGAAAAGGGCAGACACAAGTAAAAGCATTAGACAATGTTTCATTCAAAGTAGATAAAGGAGAATTTGTTGCAATAGTTGGTGCGAGTGGAAGTGGAAAATCAACATTATTACATTTAATTGGCGGAGTAGATAGACCAACAAGTGGAAAAGTATTGATAGATGGAAAAGATATATATAAGTACAATGATGATGAACTTGCAATATTCAGAAGAAGGCAAGTTGGGTTGATATATCAATTTTATAATTTAATACCAATACTAAATGTAGAAGAAAATATCACATTACCACTAAGTTTAGATAATAGAGAAATAAATAAACAAAAACTAGATGAATTAATAAAAGTTTTAGGGTTAGAGAGTAGAAGAAAACATTTGCCAAATGAATTATCTGGAGGACAACAACAAAGAACTTCAATAGGAAGAGCAATGATAACAAATCCTGCCATAATACTTGCAGATGAGCCAACAGGGAACTTAGACTCTAAAGCAAGTGATGAAATTGTAGCATTATTAAAAAAATCTAATAAAGATTACAAACAAACAATAGTAATGATAACTCACAATATGGAAATAGCAAAATGTGCTGATAGAATTATCAAAATAGAAGATGGAAAGATCGTTAAGGAGGTTTAGTAATGAATATTCTTAACAAATTATCTATAAAGAATTTAAAATTAAATAAAAAGAGAACTATAAGTACGATAATTGGTATTGTATTATCTGTAGCTTTAATTTGTGCAGTAGCAACAATGGCTACAAGTTTTAGAGAAACATTATTACAAGGTGCTATTAGTAAAAGAGGTTATTATCATATAAAACTATCAGACATTACAGAAAATGATATAAAAGACATAAAAAATAATAGAGATATAAAAGATATTAAGCAAATACAAGAAGTTGGGTATGCAGAACTAAAAACAAGTCAAAATAAAGATAAACCATATATACATCTATATTCTATGGAGAATAGCACATTTGAATTTTTAAAATTTAAACTAATAGAAGGAAATTTCCCCAAAAATGAAAATGAAATTATTATAAGTAAACACATTATAACAAATGGGAAAAGTGATATAAAAATAGGAGATACAATTACACTAGATGTAGGGAAGAGAATATCATCAGATAATATAGAACTAGATTCTTCATGTTCATATAATAGTGAACATGAAAAAATAGAAGATAGTGAAAAGCATACTTTTAAAGTTGTTGGAATGATAGAAAGACCGGATTATACCTTTGAAAATACTGGTGATCCTGGTTATACAATGATAACTACAAATCTAAATAGAGGGAAGACAGAGGCATATTTATCATTAAAAAAATCAAAAGAGTATAAATCATCTATTTCAGAGCTATTAGGAGTAAATTATGATGATCTAGATGTAATAGAAAAAAATGGTGGAGAAACAAAATATAAACATGAGATAAATAGTGAAATATTAAGATGGGAAGTATTTGCTTTTTCAGACTCAACAGTTAGCATGTTATATTCAGTAATAGGAGTAGTAATATTTATTATTATATTTACAAGTGTATTTTGTATAAGAAATTCATTTGCAATATCAATAACAGAAAAAATAAAAATGTATGGAATGCTTTCAAGTGTCGGAGCAACAAGAAAGCAAATAAAGAAAAATGTTATTTTTGAAGCAATGGCATTAGGATTGATAGGAATACCATTAGGAATATTATCAGGGTTATTTGCAGATTTTGTACTATTGAAAATAGTAAATGTTTTATTAAGTGATGCACTAGTTGGATATGCAAATGGAATAGTATTTAAGGTTTCGATTATACCTATAATAATTTCTATTATATTAGGATTTATAACAATATACTTATCAGCAATTAGTTCAGCAAAAAAAGCAGCAAAAGTAAGTCCAATAGAACAATTAAGAAATTCAGATGAAATAAAAATAAAGAATAAAAAGCTAAAAACCCCAAAGATAATAGAAAAAGTATTTAAAACAGGAGGAGTTTTAGCATATAAAAATTTAAAAAGAAGTAAGAAAAAATATAGAACAACAGTAATATCAATAGCAGTTAGTGTGTTTATATTTATTACTATGAACGCATTTATAACTAATATGTTTGACTTAACAGGACAATATTATGAGGATTATGACTATAATTTTATTGTTGAATCTTCAAAGTTTACTGATGAAGAAATAAATAAAATTGTAAAACAAGAAAGTGTTGAAAGTTATCATATTTTATATCAACCTAAAAGAATGTATGAAATAAGAGATTTAAGCAAAATTCATGAATATGGTAAAGAATTAATTACAGAAGAATTATCAGGAGAAAAATATTGTGGATTGTATTTGGTAGCATTAGATGAAGCCTCATTTAAAGAATATAGTAAAAAAATAGGTGTGAAATTTGAAGATGTAAAAGATACGGGGATTTTATGTGATGAATATAATGAGTATGATAAGGAAACAGGAGCAGTAGAACTAAAAAGATTATATAAATATGAAAAAGGAGATACAATAGTTGGAGAATACAATAAAGAAGAACTTAAAATTAAAGTAGGAGATGTAAGCAAGATTAAACCTTATGGACTTGAAAGAGTTTTCTATGATGGTGGATATCTTGTTGTTAATAAAAATGAATTTAAAAATATTGATTTTTCAGACGATGTGACAATTACTATCCAATCTAATAATACTACTGAATTACAAACAGCTATAGAAGAAAAAGACAGTTCTTTAACAATTGTGAATTTAGAAGATGTAGCAAAAGAAGAAAAATCAATGATTTTAGTAACAAATATTTTCTTATATGGATTTATTGCTGTTATTACTTTAATTGGTGTTACCAATATATTTAATACCATTACATCAAATATGGAATTAAGACAAAAAGAATTTGCGATGCTAAAAAGTATAGGAATGACTAAAAAGGAATTTAATAGAATGATTAATTTGGAAACACTATTTTATGGAACAAAATCTTTATTATATGGAATTATTTTAGGGTTACTTGGAACATTAGCAATGTATAAAGCATTTTCAGTAAAAATAGATGCAGGAATGTATATTCCTATAAAACCTATTATAATTTCTGTAATCTTTGTATTTATCTTAATATTTATTATAATGAGATATTCAATATCAAAAATAAATAAGCAAAATACAATAGAAACTATTAGAAAAGAAAATATATAAGCATAGGGAGGTGGAAATCTCCCTAAATTTATTGTATAATAAGCTCGGAGGAATGAACATGCAAATATTATTAGTGGAAGATGATGAGCTAATAGCAAAAGGCTTAACATATTCATTTAAGCAAAATGAATATAATTTAGTTCATAAAACAAATATTAAAGATACTAGCAACTTTCTACAAAATGAGAAAATCGAATTTATAATATTAGATATTTCTTTACCAGATGGAAATGGTTTAGATTTATATAACAATATAATAAAAAAGTTAAATATACCTACAATATTTCTAACTGCAAAAGATGATGAAGAAACAATAGTAAAAGGTTTAGAACTAGGAGCAGAGGATTATATTACAAAGCCTTTTTCTACGAAAGAATTAATTGTAAGAATGAAAAAGATTATTTTGAGAACAAAGAAAAATCAAATTATAGAAATACAAGATATTAAATTTGATATAGATAAAATGGTAGTATATCGAAATAAAGAAAAAATAGAATTTACAAGTTTAGAAATAAAAATATTACATCTACTATTTATGAACCTAAACAAAGTTGTAACAAGAAATGAAATTATAGATAAAATCTGGGAATGGACAGGAAATGATGTGAATGACAATACAGTAACTGTATATCTAAAAAGGATAAGAGAAAAGTTGCAGACAGATATTATAATAACTATAAAGGGAATAGGATATAGAATTGATGAAAATGAAAAATAAAATAGAATTGAAAAAATCAATAATAATCAGTATATTTGTAATATTAATTTGGTCAAGTATTTTTGCATTATTTAATCTTTATCAATATAGTGTTTATACAAATAACTTTAATAATAAAATAGACCAAATAGTAACTAAAATAGCAACAGAATATCCAGATATACAAAAAAGTGATGTAATAGAGATTTTGAATGGTGATGAAAAAGCTAATGGTAATATCTTAAAAGAGTATGGAATTGATTTGAAAAAAGAATCTATTGTAATGGAAAATGACAAATATTCTAATATGTTTATAATATTAAATGTAGGAATACTAATATTGCTTTGGATTTCATTGCTAATTGTTTTCTTGAAATATAATAATTCAAAAGACAAGAAATTAAAAGAAATAACACAATATATAGAAGAAATAAACAGAAAAAATTATAAGTTAAATATTGATGATAATACAGAAGATGAGCTTTCAATATTGAAAAATGAAGTATATAAAACAACTATAATGCTAAAAGAACAAGCAGAAAATTCATTAAATGATAAGGTGAACTTAAAAAACTCATTATCAGATATTTCACATCAGTTAAAGACACCACTAACATCAATAACAATTATGCTAGATAATATAATAGATAATCCGAATATGGATCAAGAAACAAGAAGTGAATTTATAAAAGATGTTAAAAGAGAAATTACAAATATTAATTTTTTAGTACAAGCCTTATTAAAATTATCAAAGTTTGATACAAATACAATAAAATTCACCAATAAAGAAGAAAAAGTTGTTGATATTTTAAGTACAGCAATACAAAATGTATCAGTTTTATGTGATTTAAAGGATATTGAAATTGTAGTAACTGGAAATATAGAAAATACTATAAATTGTGATATAAGATGGCAAGTAGAGGCAATTTCTAATGTATTGAAAAACTCTGTAGAATATTCTAATAATTCTAGCAAAATTCAAATTGTTTGTAATAAAAACAAAGTGTACTCAGAGATTAGAATTATTGATAATGGAAAAGGAATAGATAAAGAAGATATAAAGCATATTTTTGAAAGATTTTACAAAGGTAAAAATTCTTCAAGAGATAGTGTAGGGATTGGACTTGCATTAGCAAAAACAATAATAGAGCAAAATAATGGTACAATTTCTGTAGAATCCGAAATAGGAAAAGGAACAACATTTATAATTAAATATTTTGAATAGATATAAGGCTACTAGAATTAAAAATAGTAGCTTTTATTAATCTTACAAAAATGTAAGATTAATGTAAGGTAAATCAATACCAAGAAGCAAAATAGTGAGATATAATTAACAAAAAAATATGGAGTAATCAAATGGAGAAAAAGAAGATAATAAAGGAATTAATAATAATATTTTGGGTATTTATAATTGGAAGTATATTAGGATATATATTTGAAATGATAGTAGTTCTATTTCAAAAAGGATATTTTGAATCAAGACAAGGATTAATATATGGACCATTTACACCAGTATATGGTATCGGAGGAATTGTATATTACATTGTTTTTAAACTAATAAAAACAAGAGAAAAATCGAAAGTATTTTTAATAAGTATGTTACTAGGTGGAATAACAGAATATTTATGTTCGTACATTCAAGAAAAAGCATTTGGAACAATATCATGGGATTATTCTTATCTTTTATTCAATATAAATGGTAGGACAAGTTTATTGCATTGTACTTACTGGGGAATAGCAGGAATTTTATATATTACATATATAGAGCCATTTGTAGACAAATTAAAACAAAAATTAGATAAAAACACATTAAAAATTGCAACTTTAACATTATCTATATTTATGCTATTTGATATAACTATTTCCTGTGTAGCAACAGATAGACAAACAGAAAGAAGAAACAATATAGCTTGTGAAAATAAATTAGATATATTTTTAGATAAATATTATCCAGATGAATACATGGATCATATATTTGCTAACAAGAGAAATAAATAAAACTATATTAAAATAGCAAAAAAAGTGGTATAATAGCACATGAAAAGAGGAAACAAAATGTATAAAATTATGATAGTCGAAGATGACATTGAGATAAGAGAAGAATTAAAAATATTATTACAAAATAATGGTTATGAAGTAAAAGTAACTACAAATTTTGAAAATGTAGAAAAACAAATACTAGAAGAACAATGTCACTTAATATTATTAGATATAAATTTGCCAAACAAAAATGGATATGAAATATGCAGCAAAATAAGAACAAAATCAAAACTTCCAATTATATTTGTAACAAGCAGAAATAGCTCAATGGATGAATTAAATGGAATTATGCTAGGTGGAGATGATTATATAGAAAAGCCATATAATGTGCCTGTTCTATTAGCAAGAATACAAAACTTATTAAATAGAGTTTATCCTAAAGAACAAAAATCAAGTAAATTAGAATATAAAGGAATAACATTAGATATTCTAAAATCACAAATAAAATATAATGATAAAGAAATAGAACTTACAAAAACAGAAATTAAAACATTATATTATTTGCTTAAAAATACAGATAGAATCATAGCAAGAACAGAGATTATAGATTATTTATGGGATAATGAAGTATATGCAGATGATAATAGTTTAAGTGTTGTTATAACAAGATTAAGGGAAAAATTAAAAAAAATAGGAGTAGAACATTTAATTGAAACAAAGAGAGGTCAAGGATATAAATTATGAAATTTAGTAGGTATGTTAAAGATAAAATAAATTATACATTAGGATTTATTGTATATTGTATGATTATAATAGCTTATACAGGTGCAATGCAAATTGATAAAGATGTAAGTATTGTAATAATCACAATATCTTTAATTTTCTTTGTTACAGGAGTTATTATAAATTACTGGAAGAAAAACAAATATATTAAAAATATTGAAAAAATAATGGATGGACTAGATGAAAAATATCTCATATCTGAAGTAATAGATAAACCAAAAAGAGAAGAAAATTTAGCATATTATAAGTTACTAAAAAGAGCTAATAAGTCAATGCTTGAAAATGTAACAGATGTTAAAAATACACAAAAAGAGTATAAAGAATATATAGAAAGTTGGGTACATGAAATAAAAATACCTATTACATCCGCAAAATTGTTATGCGAAAATAATAAATCTGAAATTACAAACAAAATAGATGAGGAAATAGAAGAAATAAATAACTATGTAGAACAAGCATTATTTTATGCTAGATTAGATCAAGTATCAAATGATTTTATGATAAGAAAAATAAAATTAGCAGATGTTATAAAAAATGTTTTATCAAGAAATAAAAAAATAATGATACAAAACAATATGAAAGTAGAACTAAAAAATACAGATGTGTCAGCTTATTCAGATGAAAAGTGGCTAGAGTTTATATTAAATCAAATTATTATAAATAGTATCAAATATAAAAAAGAACAAAATGCTACAATAATAATTGAAACAACAGAAAATAAAGAAAATGTAAAATTAAAAATAAAAGATAATGGTATAGGAATTAAGAAAAGCGAAATAGATAGAATATTTGACAAAGGATTTACAGGAACAAATGGAAGAAACCAGAAAAAATCTACAGGAATTGGACTATATTTATGCAAAAGGTTATGCGAAGAAATAGGAATGAATCTGAAAGCCGAAAGCATTGAAAATGAATATACAGAAATGATAATTACAATACCAAGGAACAAAAAAATAAATGAGTAATCCCTTTTATTATGAAAGGGGAATTTTTTATCTTACAAAACTGTAAGATAAATGCAAGTTACTTCTATATGAAAAAGCTAAAAGATGTTTTATACTAAATAAAAAGACAAAAGTAAGGAGTGGTTATTTTGGAAAAAATACTAAAAGTAGAAAAAATACAAAAATACTATGGAAACAAAGACAATATAACAAAAGCAATAGATGGGATTAGCTTTGATGTAGAAGAAGGAGAATTCATAGGAATAATGGGAGCTAGTGGCTCTCGGAAAAACAACATTATTAAATTGTATTTCAACAATAGACAATGTAAGTAGTGGGCACATTTATTTAGGAAAACAAGACATTACAGAAATAAAAGAACAAGATATTGCAAAATTTAGAAGAGAAAATCTAGGCTTCATATTTCAAGATTTTAATTTACTAGATACACTAACAATAGAAGAAAATATTGCACTAATATTAACAATAAATAAAATACCAGAAAAAGAAATAGACACAAAAACACAAGAAATTGCTAAAAAATTAGGTATAGAAGATATTTTAAATAAATACCCATATCAAGTATCAGGTGGGCAAAAACAAAGATGTGCTTCAGCAAGGGCAATTGTAAATAATCCTAAAATTATACTTGCAGATGAGCCAACAGGAGCATTAGACTCTAAATCAGCAAGACAATTATTAGAAATAATGGAAGATATGAATACAAAAATGAAAGCAACAATTTTAATCGTTACACATGATCCATTATCAGCAAGCTATTGTAGTAAAATATTATTTTTAAAAGATGGAAAAATCTTTAACAGAATAGAAAAAGGAGAAAAACAAAGAAAAGAATTTTACAATGAAATACTAGATGTTTTAGCACTTCTTGGAGGTGATACAAGAGATGTTAGGTAAATTATCAATTAGAAATGCCAAAAGACAGGCTAAAGATTATGTAATTTATTTTATAACAGTTATTATATCTGTTGCATTGATGTTTAGTTTTAATTCTATTGCAGTATCAAAAGATATAATTGAACTTTCAACATATATGGAACATTTTTCAAAGGCTATAACTGGAGTTAGTATAATAATAATATTTGTAATGGCTTGGCTCATCAATTATACAATGAAATTTATGTTAGAAAAAAGAAGCAAAGAATTTGGAACATATCAAATTTTAGGAATAGAGAAAAAAGATATATCCAAAATGTTTACATTAGAAAATTTAGTAATTGGAGTAGTAGCATTTGTTGTTGGAATTTTTGCAGGAACATTCCTATATCAAGTTTTTTCTTCAATTATTATGAATTTGTTTAATCAACCTTATGAGATTCAACTAACATTTAACATAAAAGCAGTAGGAATAACAGCAGCATATTTTTTTGGAATATTTGTATTAGTATTATTAAATTGTAGAAGAAAAATAAAGAAAACAAAAGTATATGACTTGTTATATGCAGATAAGAAAAATGAAAATAATATTATAAAAAAATCAAAAGGGAATATAGTGGTATTTATAATTTCACTAATTTTATTAAGTGTAGCATTACTTATTAATCATAGAGCATTCACTAATGCGGATAATGCAGGTAGAGATATTTTTACAGCAATTATATTACTGATAGTAGGAATCTATTTATTTTATATTAGTTTTTCATGTTTTATAGTAAAAAGATTTTTGAAAAATAAAACTAGAAAATATAAAAAAGACAATATGTTTTTATATAGGAATTTAACCTCAAAAATTAATACAATGAGCATAACAATGGGAACAATAGCATTAATGTTTACAATAATATTAATAGGTGGAAATGTAGCATTACTAATGAATAATATGTTAAATAATGAAATTGAAATGGGATATCCTTTTGAGATAATGATAAGTGCAAATGATAGTGATTTTACAAAATATAAAAAATATATAGAAGCAAATACAAAAGTAAAATCTATGCACGAATATAGGCTATATTGTATAAAAACAGCAGGACTTTCAAAAGCATTAGAAAATACACCATTTGAAAGTCAAAGCAGAGAAAAAATTGAATATGTAATAGGTGTTAATGATTATAATAGATTAAGAGAAATACTTGGACTTGAAAGAATGGATTTAAAAGAAAATGAAATAATTATAAATTGTTTAAAAACAGCTAAAAATGGATTTGATGAATATACAAAAGAAAATAACAATATAAAAATTGCAAATCAAAATATGGTTATAAAAGATGTAATAGATGATAATCTAGGTCAAGTAGGATTTAATGGATATATTTATGCAGTTATAGTTCCAGAAAAATTAATAGATGCAGTAAATAAAGAAGATCAAGAATTAAGAAATGCTGAAAAATCTCCAATATTTACTTTCGATTTTCAAAATAATTTCGTTGTACAAACAGAAGAAACAACAGATGAGAAATTCTATAATGATTTATATGATATTATTCCAAAGGAATATAAACAAGTTACAAGAGAAGATTTGAATGGAATATATGAATATAGTAGTGAGATTCCACAAGGAAGTGTTCAAACTAGAGGAGCAAGAACAAGTCAAGCAAAATCATTTTATGCAATAATATCATTTTTAGCATTTTATGTAGCATTAATATTTGTAATGGCAACAGCAACACTTTTAGCAATACAACAATTAAGTGATTCAGAAAAATATAAATATAGATATGATCTACTAAAAAAACTAGGAATGGATGAGCTAGAAATGAATAGAACAATATTTAAACAATTATTTTTCTATTTTGCAATACCAATGCTTTTACCATTTATAGTAAGTATTCCTGCAATATTAAGTGTTGGAGAAATGTTTAAGATAGCTGTAACAACAGAGGAAATATGGAGAAATATTGGAATAATATATGGATTGTTTATTCTTGTATATGGAATTTATTTTGTTGCAACAGATGTGCAGTTTAGCAGAAATATAGAAGAAGGTAGATAGAAATGAAAAAAATATATATAGTTTTAACACATACAGGAACAACATTATCAAAAATCATAAAAACATATACAAAAGATGAGTTTTCTCATGTTTCTATCGCATTAGATAACAAATTACAAGAAATGTATAGCTTTGGAAGATTACATCCATATAATCCGTTTTGGGGTGGATTTGTGCATGAATATATAGATAAAGGAACATATAAAAGATTTTATAAAACAATGGCAAGAGTATATTCTTATGAAGTAACAGAAGAACAATACGAAAAATTAAAAAATAATATAAAACAAATTGAAGCAAATAAAGAAGATTATAAATTTAATATTGTGGGATTGGTTGCAGTAGGATTTCATAAAAAAATAGGGAAAGAAAAATCATTTTATTGTGCTGAATTTGTAAAATATGTTATTGAAAAAGCAAATATAGATATGAATTTACCAACAATAATAAAACCAGAAGATTTTAAAAATGTAAATGGATTACAAGAAATTTATAGTGGATTTTTTAGAAAATATAATTATTCAAAATTAGATGTAACTAGAATTTTAATAGAAAATTTGTCAAGATATACAAAAAAAGAAGGGATTGCATGAGTAGAAAAACAAAAATAAAAGTATTTAAAATTATTTTAGCAATATTAGTATTAACATTGTTTATAGGAATAACAACATATTTATTTCCAGTAATGAAGGATCTGTCTTCAATAGAAGGGCAGATTGCATTTAAAGAAAAAGTTGATAATTCTGGAATGTTTGGTTTGTTATCATTATTTGGACTTCAAGTAGCACAAATATTTCTAATAATAGTACCAGGAGAACCAATAGAAATACTTGCAGGAATGTGCTATGGTGGATTTTTGGGAACAATATTTATTATGGTATCAGCTTTTATAATATCAACAACAATATTCTTTTTAGTAAGAAAGTTTGGAAGAAAATTTGTATATGATTTTTGTGATGAGAAAAAGGTTGCTAAAATTGAAAATAGTAAATTATTTCAGAATCCAAAGAAAATAGAATTAATAATGCTTATATTATTTTTGATACCAGGTACATCGAAAGATTTGTTAGTATATATAGCAGGATTATTACCAATAAAGCCAATTAGATTTATATTAATATCTAGTTTAGCAAGATTTCCATCAGTTATATTATCAACACTTGCAGGAGAGAATCTTGCAATAGGTGATTGGAAAATGAGTATAATTCTATATGCAGCAGTTTTAATTATAGTAGGAATTATTATATTTTTTATTAATAAATTTGATAAAGATAAAATAACAGAAGAGGCAATAAAAACAATTAAATAATAAAAGTTTAAAGAATAGTTGCAAAATGCTATTCTTTTTACTTGTTTTGTGATATAACTAATCTAAATAAGGATTTATGTAAGTCATAGTAAAATAAGGAGGAAAAGTAAAATGAGTTATCAATTATCAAATAAAACTAAAGAATTACTTTCAAAAAGAATAGGAATACCTTATGAAAAGTTAATACAGATGGAAGATGAAGAAATAGATGCGTATATAGAACAAAAAACAGGAAAGAAAATTACTTGGCCTAAAGGTGCAAAAGTTGATGGTTTACCAATTAGAACTATTGAAGATGTGGATCAAAGAATGGATGAAATGGTTAGCAAAGAAGATAGTGGTTGGGACAGATAAATCATAAATTTATGATTTACTAGATTTATAGTAATTTATCGAGGAGGATTAAAGTATGAAAGAAAATAAATTAACAATATTTATTAATAAACCAGTAAAGGAAGTTTTTGAATATTCATTAGAATCAGATAATGTACCCAAATGGATTGATTCAATAAAAAAAGAGATACCAATAGAAAGACCTGTTAAATTAGGTACTAAGTTAAAAAATATAGGGGTAAATAATAATATTTGGAATGAGTATGAAATGATTGATTTTCAACCACCAAAAACTTTTACTTTAAAAAGATTAAATGGAGATTATTTTGTAAAATATACTTGTACTGAAAAAGGTGATGGAACAGAGTTTGAATATTTTGAATGGGCAGAAAATGAATTAGATGGTTTAATGGAAATGGAGGCACTAGAAAAATTAAAGAAACTTATAGAAGAGCAATAGCGATAAATTACAATAAGTTGCACAAGTATATAGTAAGTTATAGAGGTGATTTTTTTTGAAAGTATTAAGTTTAACCGAGCCATACGCAACTCTAATAAAAAATGGAGTTAAAACAATTGAAACCAGAAGTTGGAAAACAAGTTATAGAGGAAAATTATATATTCATGCAAGTTCTACTAAAATACCTAAAGAATATAAGAACAATGTTGAACTAATGTCATTAGTTAATATAAATGAATTAAATTATGGAAATATAATATGCTCTTGTGAATTGACTGATTGTATTGAAATGACTGATGAATTTATAGAGAAAATAAAGAAAAATAAAAATGAATATATATCTGGAGTATATGCTAAAGGTAGATATGCTTGGATATTAAAAAATATTGAAATATTAGAAAGACCAATAAATGCTAAAGGTCATTTAGGAATCTGGAATTACGAATAACAAATTACAATATGAAAGAAGGATAAAATAATGAATGTTAATTTGGGATTTTCATATATAGGATTGATTTTTCTGGTAATGTTAATGATACCTAATATGATATGGACTAAAAATAAGCCAAAAGATTATGCTAAATATGTAAAGAATGAGAATAAAGTATTACTTTGGTTTGAAAGAATTGGAGAAATATTAATTACTTGTATATCTTTAATATTTATAGATTTTAATATAAACAATATATCTAGTTGGTCTATTATATTGCTAATTGCATTTATACTAATGATTTTATATGAAATATATTGGATAAGATATTTTAAAAGTAAAAAAACAATGAAAGATTTTTATAGTAGTTTGTTATGTGTTCCAGTAGCAGGAGCAACATTGCCAGTATTAGCATTTCTATTACTAGGTATATATGGAAAAAATATATTTCTAATTATTTCTACAATAATATTAGGAATAGGACATATTGGAATACATTTGAATCATAAAAAAGAGGTAGAAAGATAAATTACAATTAAATAGAAAGGACTAAAAATATGAAAATAGCAATTGTGTATTCAAGTAATACAGGGAATACTAAAATTATAGCTGAAGCTATAAAAGAAGAATTAAGTAATGAAGATATAGTTTATTTTGGGAAACCAGAAAATAACATAGAGGCCGATATATATATTGTGGGTTCTTGGACAGATAAAGGAAATTGTTCAAGTGAAATAAAAGAATTTTTAACAAAATTAAATTACAAAAAAATTGCATATTTTGGAACAGCAGGTTTTGGAGGACAAGTAGAATATTATCAAACATTGTTTAATAGAGTAAAAGAAAATATAAATGATACAAATCAGATATTAGGATATTTTTATTGTCAGGGGAAAATGCCAATTGGTATCAGAAGTAGATATGAACAACTAATAAAAGAGCATCCGGAAGATAAAAATTTAGAAGTTAGTATAAAAAACTTTGATGAGGCATTAAAACATCCAAACAAAAAAGATATAGAACAAGTAAAAGAGTGGATAGATTCAATTATATAGTGATTTTGAAAGAAGGAATATTTTGTGTGGATTTTATGTGCTTTTGGCTCTGCATTTTTTGCAGGAATAACAGCAATACTTGCTAAGATAGGAATAAAAATACAGATTCTAATTTAGCAACAGCAATAAGAACAATAGTCATTTTATTTTTTTCTTGGCTTATTGTTTTTGATATTATCAGGATTTGCAACTGGTTTATCTTGGTTATGCTATTATAAAGCGCTTCAAGATGGTCAAGCAAGTGTTGTTGTTCCTATTGATAAATTAAGTATAGTAATAACAATTGCATTTTCATATTTTATTTTAAAAGAAAAATTAAATAAAAAATCAATAATTGGTCTAATTGGCATAGTATTTGGAACTTTATTATTATTAGTATAATAGTTAATAAAGAAATTGCAATATATAATAAGCTAGGAAGTGGAAGGATGTATAAAACAGTTGTTATAGAGTATTCTCCAAAAGCAGATAATATGGCACAAAGAGTGGAAGAAAAAGCTAATGAAATGTTAAAAGATGGTTATGAATTAGTAACATTAACTGAAACAACAACAGCTAAAGCAATACTTGTATTTAAAAAATAAACTTATAGTAGAAATAGTAAGTTATCGCTGAGTATAAGTATGATACAAATAAATAATTTAGGAGAAATAAATGAAAAAAATATTAGTGGTAGAAGATGACAATACAATTCATAAAATTATTGAGGACATTCTAAAAAAAGAACACTACATTGTAATAAGTGCTTATTCTGGTACAGAAGCTATTTCCATAATAGAAAATGATAATATAGATCTAATACTTTTAGACTTAATGCTACCTGGAATAAATGGAGAAGATATAGTAAAGAAAGTAAATAAGACTCTTCCTATAATAGTCATTAGTGCTAAAACATCTTCTGTTGATAAAGCTAAAGTATTATTAGAAGGTGCGAATGATTATATTACAAAGCCTTTTGAAAAAATTGAACTTTTAGCTAGAATACAAGTGCAATTAAGAATAAGTAGTAACAAAAATAAAAATTTAAAATATAAAGAAATAGAACTATTAGAAGATAATAAAACTATGAAAATTCAAACCAATAAAATCATATTAACTAGAACAGAATATACAATAATGAAAGAGTTATTATTAAATCCAAGTAAAGTAGTTACGAAAACAAGATTATTAGATTTAATGAGTATAGATTCAGAAAATTGCGACGAAAGTTCTTTAAAGGTTCATATAAGCAATATAAGAAAGAAAATAAGAAAAATTACACAAGTAGAATATCTTGAAGCTGTATGGGGAATAGGATTTAAAATCAAAGAATAAAAAACTTTACTAAAACTTTACTTTTTCTTAACTGTTTTCTTTACTATTTCTTGTTACAATGAAATAGAAAGGAGAATAATTTTATGGAATATGTATTAGAAACCAATAATCTTGAAAAAAGATATGGAAGATTTAAAGCAATAAGTAACTTGAATATGCAAATTGAAAAAGGTTCAATATATGGACTTGTAGGAAAAAATGGAGCAGGAAAAACAACTTTAATTAGGGTAATTTGTGATTTGCAAAAGCCTACTATTCGGAACATACTCAATTTATGGAATTTCAAATAAAAATAAAGAGATTCACAGAAATAGAGGGAGAATGGGGGCAATTATAGAAAAACCTTCAATTTGTCTTAATATGACAGCAGAGGAAAATTTAAAAGAACAATATAAAATTGTAGGTATTCCAGATGAAGAAAGCCTATATGAAATATTAAAAATTGTTAAACTTGACAACACAAAAAATAAAAAAGCAAAATACTTTTCTTTAGGAATGAAACAGCGTTTAGGAATTGCAATTGCATTAGTAGGAAAACCAGACTTTATTCTTTTAGATGAACCTATAAATGGGCTAGATCCAGAAGGGATTATCGAAATAAGAGAATTGATTTTGAAATTAAATAAAGAAAATGGAATCACATTTCTAATATCTAGTCATTATTTGGATGAATTATCTAAAATTGCAACTTGCTATGGTTTTATGGATAGAGGTAGAATTGTAAAGGAAATTAGTAAAAAAGAATTAGAAATAAACTTGAAAAAAAGAACACAATTAAAATTAAACAATATAAAGGAATGTGTTAAATATTTAGAAGAAACAAAAATACCTTATAAAATTATTTCAGAAGAAACAATTGATATATATGAAAAGGTTAATGTTACAGAAATTGTATCTGCACTTTCAAAAAGAAATTGCATTGTTAGTGATCTTCAAGAAAAAGGAGAAACATTAGAAAGCTATTATCTAAATTTGATTGGAGGTGCAGATAATGATTAAATTATTAAGAGCAGGTTTTTTTAGATTAAAAAAAGAAATTATGTTTTGGTTGTTTATTATTGCAACAATTTTAGTAGCAGGAATTAGAATATTGACTACATCACACGAGGAACAATTAGATAAATTTTTATATGATTATATTATATATATTGGGCTTTTCATTGCAATGTTTGTGAGTGTATTTGTCGGAAAAGAACATTCAGAGGGAATTATTAGAAATAAAATAATAGTTGGACATAATAGAATTTCAATATATATATCAAAATTAATAATTAGTATAGTAGTATCAGTATTTTGTGAGCTTATTTATATTGCAATAATGTTTTTAATTGGAAGTAAAATATATGAACCACTACAAATGCCAATATCACAATTATCAATTATTATATTAAATGTAGTATTAATTATCATTATATATTGTTCTATTTTTAACTTAATATCAATGATTTGTTCAGAGATAACAATATCTGTAGTTATGAGTGTAGTTATATTTATTATTATGTTTGTTGCAGAAATGCTTATAGGAGAAACTGCAAATCAACCTAAATACATAACAAGTTCAAGTTGGGATAATGGTGTCCGAACTATTGTAAGTAAAGAGCTAAATCCTAATTATCCAGGAGATGATATAGTAAATTTTGCTAAAACAATATATCTATTATTACCACAAGGACAAGCCAGTCTAATAAATAATTCAAAATTAACAGATTCTAATGAAATAAGAGAACAACTATACACAAAAGAAGAAATTGAAGAAGATATAAAAAAGTTATATCAAATGCCAATATATTCTCTTATAGTAATTAGTGTCATTAATATGGGTGGTTTATACTTGTTTTCAAAAAAAGAATTAAAGTAGGAGAAAAAAGTGAATATTAGTTTATTAATGATTACAATAGTATTATTTTGTATTTGTGTAGGAAGTGTGATAAAAATATATGTTATGAAAAAATCAATCAAAGAAATTGAAAGCATATATAAATATATATTAAATTCTGATACTAATAATGTTATTACAATAACTTCAAATGATAAAGATATAAAAAAATTAACAAATAGTCTAAATAAAGAATTTAAGGAATTACGAAATCAAAAATTACAATATGAAAATGGAAATCAAAAGTTAAAAAGATTAATGACTGACATTTCACATGATTTAAGAACACCACTTACAGCAATCAATTGTTATGTTGAAACGCTTAAAGAAGAAAGCCTAAGTGAAAAACAAAAAGAATGTGTAGAAATTATAAAAAATAAAGCAAAAGAATTGACATCTCTTACAGAGCAGTTAAGAGATTTATCAATAGGGATAGACACAGAGAGAAAAATAAATAAAGAAAACTGTTGCATAAATAATATTTTAGAAGAAACAATAGCAAGTTATTATAATTCATTTAAAATAAAAAATATAGTTCCAAATATTAATATATGTGAAAAAAAGATATATAGAAATATAGATAAAGATATGGTAATTAGAATTTTTGAAAATTTAATATCAAATATTATTAAATATAGTGATAGTAATTGCAATATTGTATTAAGTGAAAATGGAAAAATATCTTTTTCAAACAAAGCCAGCAAATTAGATGTAACGACTGTAAAAAGAATTTTTGACAGATATTATACTTTAGAAAATATGAAAAAATATTCTGGATTAGGACTTGCAATAGCAAAACAATTGGTTGAATTAAATGGAGGAATGATTACAGCTAAATACCAAAAAAATGAATTATATATTGAATTGTTATTTTGACATAAATTATATTATTAAAGCAACAACTTACAATTTAGTAATTAGTTAGAAAAATAGTAATTTGAAAGTGAGATTGGATTTTATGAAAGAAAACAAGTTAGAAAATTTAATATGGATTATATTTGCCAGTATTGGGGCAATATTTGTTATAATTGGATTGGTTGTGTTTGGAAATATCTTTAACTATGCAAATAAAGTAGATACAGTAGGAACTATTACAGAAATATCATCGTATAGAAATACTAATCATAATAGAAATCACGAAGTATATGTTTCATATACTGTTGAAGGAAAAGAATACGAATCAATATTAAATAGTTATTCTTCTAGTTTTTATGAAGGTAAAGAAATAAAAATATATTATGACAAAGATAACCCAAGCAAAATAGGTGTGAAATCTTTGGACTTGTTATTTTTAATATTTCCTGGAATTGGATTGATTTTTCTAATAATAGGAGGAACAGGGATATTAGTAAAAATTAATAAGAGAAAATTAGAAAAAAGATTAAAAGAAAATGGAGAATTAATATATGCGAACTATGTTGAAACAGTTTTAAATACTTCATACCGAGTAAATGGAAAATGCCCATATAATATTATTTGTGAATGGAACAATCCACTAGATAATAATAAGTATATATTTAAAAGTAAAAATATTTGGATAAATCCAGAAAACATAATAAAAGAAAAAAATATAAAGCAATTTCCTGTATATATTGACAATAATAAAAAGAAATATACCATTGATATAGAGTTTTTGACAAAAAATATAGTAGATTTAAGATAGGAAAGTAAAATACAAATTACATGTATACTGTTAGATGTAAATAAATGAGTTTACATCTAATTTTTTTGGTTGTAAAATTATTTACAAAGAATTTAAGTTAGAACATCAAATTACAGAGGTCTTTGAATCTAACAACTTGACGGTTCGACTTTTATTCCTATTATTAATTTAGTTTTAGATAGTGAGGGCAATATACTCTATATAACAAGCATGATGAAATAATAGTAGAGGTAAAAGACTTAAGTTCAAAAAGAAAGTAGGTGAATAATTTTGAAAACAGTATTAAGTGTAGATGTTGCTAAAAATAAAAGTATGATAATGCTTATGAATAGTGAAGGAGAGATATTTATTGATACGAAAGAAATAAATCATAATTTAGAGGATTTTGAAAAAGTAAAAGAAGAAATAAAAGAAATTAATCCACAAAATCTAACAGTATTTATGGAATCAACAGGTACATATCATTTACCAGTAGAAAGATATTTTAAAGAAAATGGATTTAACACCTTAGTTATTAATAGTTTAACTACTAAAAACAATTATGATACTATTAGAAAAACTAAAACGGATAAAAAGGATTGTTATAGATTAGCAAAGTTGTTTTTTGTAAATGAAGTAGAATATCACAATTTATCTAAAAAGGATTTATATGCTAATTTAAAAGCAATGACAAGACAATATTTTTATCTATTACAAAACAATGTAAGTTGTAAAAATAGATATAAAAGATTAATAAATATATGTTTTCCAGAGCTAGAGAAAATCTTTAAATCAACAAGAATTTATGATGATACAGCATTAAACTTTATTAAAGAATTTCCACATGCAGAGATAGTAAAAGAGAAGCGAATTGATGCACTGTATAATAATTTATACAAGACTAATGGAAGAAATTTAAACTTTTATAAAAAGCTAGCTACAACAATAAAGACAGCTTCAATCAATTCTTATCCTGGAGTTGATAAAGAACACGAAGATGTAAAAAATCTTTCATATATGGCTAAAATAGTACAGAATAATAACAATATCATAAATGAATTAAGAGGAAAAATGATAGAAACAGCAAAACAATCTCCATATTACAAAATAATAAATTCACTTTATGGAATTGGAGATACACTAACAGCAGAGATACTTGGAGAATTAGGAGATATAACAAGATTCGATAGTCCGAAAGAAATAATAGCTTTTTGTGGACTTGATCCAACAATAAAGCAGTCTGGAAAAAGTATAAATGTGAAAGGAGCAATATCAAAAAGAGGAAACAAATATGCACGATATATATTATTTAATTGTAGTCAAATGGTAGTAAAACTAGGTGCTTCAAATTATCCAGAGCATCCAGTATATATTTATTACCAAAATAAAAAAGCAGAAGGCAAACACTACTACGAAAGCCTAACTGCTTGTTCTACAAAAATTCTAAGAATGTTATATTCAATGTGTAAAAATAATAAACAATTCTTAGAAAATTAATCATAATTGAATTTTATCATAAAAAAAGTGAAAAAGATACAATTTTTTAAAAAATATATCGTTTTCGCTTGTTTGTCATACAAAAAAATAATATAATAAATTTATAAAAAAAGTCTTGACAAAAATTAGATAGTCAAGTTGAAAGTGAGATTCAGTAGCATGGAGTTTGGATGGATAAATGTTTTTGGAGCAAATAGGAAGATATGTATCTTTAATGTTGACTATCTTTCCAATAGGAATATCTGGTTTTAAAAGTGCAGGATATATGTTGGTTTATCTGATTGCCAATGTTATATTACTTTTATTATATTTAATTATATGGATATGTTATTTTAAAAGTAAATCTTTATTAAAAACAATAACTTTAGCAATTATACCTACAATAATATTTTTTGTTTGCGGTATTACATTAAAACATTGGGGATTAATTATATCTTCTATCATATTCGGTTTTGCACATACTTTAATAACATATAAAAATAATTGTTAAAATACAATATGTAAGGGAGTTTTAAGATGATAAACATATTAGTTCATGGACTTGGGCAAAATGAAAGTAGTTGGGATAAAGTTAAAGAGTTATTGGAAGAAAATAAAGTTGAGGTTGAAACACCTAATTTATTTAATCTTGCAAAAAATTATCAATTAAGTTATGAAAATTTATATAAAATATTTGCTGATTATTGTAATAGTTTTAAGGAAAAATTAAATATAGTTGGTCTTTCTCTAGGTGGAATACTTGCTATTGACTATGTGAACGAATATCCAGAAAAGGTCAATTCAATAATATTAAGTGGCACACCTTACGAGATACCAAAATCAATTATTACTATACAAAATATTATATATAAATTTATGCCCAAAAAAGTTTTTAAACAAATTGGTTGTAGTAAAAAAGATTTGATAACTTTAATGGATTCGATGAAAAACTTGACTATACCTCAAAAAACTCCTAATATAAAATGTAGGACACTTATTATTTGTGGAGAAAGAGAAAAAAATAATATAAATATGAAAAGTGCTATTAAACTAAATGAAGTTATAAAAAATAGTAAATTTGAAATTATCAAGAATGCAGGACACGAAGTAAATATAGATAATCCAAAGGAATTTGCCGATGTAATATATAGTTTTTGGAAAGATGATTAGTAACACGATTTCTAATTTATCGAGATGATTAAGAGGTAATTTATGATAAGAAAATTTGAAAACAGTGATATAGATGATATAATGCAAATATGGAAAAATGTAAATATAGAAGCTCATAATTTTATTTCAAAAGAATATTGGGAAAATGATTATGACTATGTAAGAAATATTTTGCCTAAAGCTGAAATATATGTATATGTAGATAACAATGAAATAATAGGATTTATTGGAATGAACGAAAACTATATTGAAGGAATCTTTGTTAATACAAATAGCCAGCATAGAGGAATAGGAACGGCATTATTAAATAAAGTGAAGGAAAATGGAAAAAATTTAACTTTAAGTGTTTATCAGAAAAATACCAATGCTATCAATTTTTATAAAAAGAATGATTTTAAAATTACAAGCAAGAGTATAAATAAAGCCACAAATGAAATAGAATATACAATGACGTGGAACAATTAAGTGAAAAATTACAATAGATAGGGTAGATGATTAGTTGAAATTATCTACTCTTTATTGTATAATCATAACAACAGTTAGTAATTTAGTTCTTGTATTACAAATATACAAATTAAATTTTATGGCAAGAATAGTATGTCAATATTTTTTAATAATGACATAAAAAAAATATTGACATTGAATTTTAATAATAGTTGAAATAATAAGCATTAATTGATATAATTGTAATTAAATAATGGAAAGGAAACGTGGTTATGAAAGATACAATTGTTTATTTAATAAGACATGCAGAAACTGTTGATGAAAATGGAATAAGAAATACAAGTGAAGATTCACAATTGATTAATGAAAAAGAGATATTATCTGTTGAAGGGGAAGAACAAGCAAAAAGATTAAGTGAGAATGAAGAATTACAAAATCTAGATGTAATATGGTCAAGTAGTTATACTAGAGCTAAAGCAACAGCAAAATATATTGCAAATGTAAATGATTTACCTTTTAATTTAGACAATAACTTAAGTGAAAGAAAATTAGGAAATTTAAAAGAATTAGGAGAATTTATGAAGGATAAAAATACAAGAGATCCTTCACAAGAGCAACTGTTAGATAGAACATTTAGAACATCTGATGGAGAAAGTGCAGAGCAAACTAGAGAAAGAATGAATAAATTTTTTGACAAGATACTTAAAGAATATGAAGGAAAAAGAATTGCAGTAATTAGTCATGGCGGTTCAATAAAGTTCTTTTTATTAAATTGGTGTACAGTAAATGAAAATGTTAAACTTGTCTATAACGAAAATACAATATTAAACATAAAATCACCATGTTTATTAAAATTAACCTTTAGAAAAAATGAATTGATTAATTTAGAGCAAATAGATTAATTGAAAGCCATAAAATGGATTTTATTATAAATTCGTTTTATGGTTTTGTTTTAAATTGATGTAATTATATATATGTAGAGAAATTTTAAGAGTTAATTATAAATTTTATTTGACATAATTTACATAAAATGGTATAATTTTGTTGTAAATGGAGGGATTTTTTATGATAAAAAATATAGGGTGGACATTAGGAAATGACTGTCCTTGTAGATGTAAACATTGCTATTCTTTTTCAGTTAGACAGAAAGGGCAAAATTTAACAAAAGAAATAGTTGATAAAGTTATAGAACAAATTGAAAAATTAAATGTAGAAACAGTTAATTTAGGTGGTAATGAACCAATTTTTACAAATGGTTTAGATGTTAAAAACAGTATGTTACCATATATATTAAAAGAGCTGAATAAAAGAAATATAAAGGTAGGTATAACAACTGCTGGAATAAGTCTTATTGCATTAAAAAATACTTATCCTGAATGTTTAGAATTATTAAATGATGTAGATATTAGTTTGGATTCACCTTTTGAAAATGAACATAATGAAAATAGAGGTGGAGATGTTTATAAATACGCTATTCAAGCTTTAGAAATTTGCAAAGAATATAATATTGAATCAGGAATTATAATGTGTGCAATGAACTGGAATTTTACAAAAGACAGAATTGATGCATTATTAGAAATTGCAAAAAAATATGATTCAAATATAAGATTTAATCTACTTAAACCAATACAACCACAACATTTTAAACTTGTACCTTCAAAAGAACAGGTGTTGGAAAATTATAAATATTTATTTGAAAAATGCGATACTGTTGAATTAAGTGAACCAATCTTATCAGGGTTAACACAAAATAATAAAGTTAAAGGATGTGCTTGTGGAATCTATTCAATGAGAATAAATTCTATAACTCCAGATGGTAAAATACCTGTATCTCCATGTGTATATATGCATGATTATAGAGTTGGAGATTTATTAAAAGATGATATATTTGATATTATAAATTCAGAGCAATTTAAAGCATTTAAAACAAGAAAAGATAATTATAAAAATATTGAAGGTTGTAAAGACTGTGATAAAGCTGACATATGTAGAGGTGGATGTTTTGCTATGGCATATACATACAAAAAATGTGAAACAGGAGAAAAAGATTTGTATGCTAGAGATCCATTTTGCTTTAAAGATATTGATATAGAGAATAATATTAATTATAAAAAAAGCAACAAACAATTAGTACATGAAAATTATTTATGCACATGGATAGGAAAACCAAAAAAATAAAGGAGAGTTAATATGAAATCAGAAATAGTTGTTAGAAAAAATATGACTCTTACTAATGAAAAAGTAAAAAATATGTGTAGATTGAATTATGAAGATAATGATTTCCTTTTTACAACACAATATGGAAGATGTGTTATTATAGATAAATCAAAGGGAATTATCAATATTGAAGGAGATGATGATAACAATATTCAAGAATATAAAGAATACCTTCAAAATATTTTGGAAAAAAGAAAAGATAAAATTATTTTAACAACTTTGTCGCCAGATACACATAGAACCTCTGAAGAAAATTTAGGATTATCATATTTAACTGCAGTTTTAAGAAAGAGTGGATATAATGTTGAAATAATTGATGGATGGCTTGGAGGCTTAAGCGATGAAGAAGTATTGAGAAGAATTTTGTCTGATAAAGATGCATCTATTGTTGGAGTTTCATGCTATATGTCAAACAATGATAAATCAATAGAATTAGCCAAAAGAATAAGAAAAGCTAGACCAGAAGTTAAATTAATGTGTGGTGGTTTTGGACCATCGTTTAATCCACCAAAATTTGTAAAAGATGGTGTGTTTGATATAGCAATGATTGGAGAGGGAGAAGAATCAATTGTTGAAGTATCTGATTATTTTACTGGAAATTCAGAAAGAAATATTGAAGATATAAAAGGTATTGCTTTTGAAAAAGACGGAGAAATAGTAAGAACTGAAAAAAGAAATTTAATATCTGATTTGGATGTCATACCATTTCCAGCAAGAGATACAATGAAAATGGCAAAAGACAGAAAATCTACGGTAAATATTTTAACTGCAAGAGGTTGTATGGGAAATTGCCTATTTTGCTCTGTTAACGCTTTTAATAAATTATCCAATGGAAGTAAATGGAGAGGTAGAAGTATTGATAATATTATAGATGAATTAGAACAGCTTCAAAATATGGGAGTTAAATATATTAAAGTTATAGATGATAGTTTCTTAGAACATGATAGAGATGAACAATGGGCAAAGGAGTTTTGTGAAAAAATAAAAGCAAGAGGTATCGATGTTTCATTAAGAGGCTCTTTAAAAGCTGACCAAGTTGAAGATAGTAAAATAAAATATTTAAAAGAGGCAGGATTTCATTCATTTGCTTGTGGGATTGAAAATGGTTCTGATACAGCACTAAAAAGAATGAATAAAAGTGCTAATCTAGCTGCAAATAAAAAGGCATTAGATATTTTGAAAAAATATGGAATATATGTTCAAGCAGGCTATATATTATTCGATGATAATACAACATTTGAAGAACTTAAAGAAAATTATGATTTCTTAAGAGAGTATGATTGGATTATTACAAAAGGAATTTTTTCGGAAATGTTTGCAGCTGATGGAACATTATATACAGAAAAACTAAAGAAAGAAGATAAGATTGTAAAAAATGATTTATATGATAATAATAAATATGAAATTGTAGATCCAAAGGTAAAAATGACTTACAATGCTTTGAAAAAATGGCATAAATCACACATGAAGTTATATGATATGATTATTGATCCTATTTCATCTCCCAAAGCTATTGACTCAACTGGAGAAAAATCATTTTATAATTTATACTATCAATTGAAATTAAAAGATTTAGACTTTATGAAAATGGTTTTAGATAATGTAGAAAGAGGAATTACAGAAGAAGAACTTAATGAAAAAGTTTTGACTCAAATTAGAAGCAACTCTGATTTTTATAGTTCAATAAATAGAAGTGGACAAGCCTTGTGTGAAAAATATAATCTAAATTATGATGGTAAAGAAAATCCATTTATAAGATAGTAAAATTAAAAAAAACTTTAATTTTTTATAATTTAATTATATAATAAATGTAATATTATAAATGATTTTTATATATAGAATGGAGGTAAATATATATGGCTATTATGAATGTAACTAAAAATGTTAAAAATCAATTCTCAAACGATAAAAATCTAGCTATGAGAATTAATTTTTATAAAAAATACACAACTAATAAGTACAAATTTGCAGATTGGTTATTTGATAAATATGTTTTTAAAGAAAATATGAAAATCTTAGAATTAGGATGTGGAAACGGAAGTCACTGGGAAGGAAAAATTGAAACTTTGCCAAATGGTTGTAGTTTAGTATTATCAGATTTTTCAGAAGGCATGTTAGATTTAGTTAGAGAAAAATTTTCAAAAAAGAAGAATGTTTCAATTGAAAAAATTGATATACAAGATATTCCGTATGAAAATGAAACATTTGATATTGTAATTGCAAATCATATGTTATTTCATGTACCAGATTTAAATAAAGCATTATTAGAAGTAAAAAGAGTATTAAAAGATAATGGAGTATTTTATTCTGCAACAGATGGGAACGGCGGAATGAGACCGTTTTTACATAATGCAATAGTAAAATTTGAGCCAACATCTACAGCATTTACAGAACAGTTGCCTTTCAACCTTCAAAATGGTTGTGAAATTTTAGGCAAATACTTTGAGAATGTTCAAAGATTTGATTATGAAAATACACTTGCAATAACTAATACACAAGACCTGATAGATTGGTTAAAGTCAACTAAATCTATTTCAGGTTATTCAGATGAAAGTTTATCAAATTTATATAATTATTTTGAAGATATAAGAGAAAAAGATGGTGCTATAAATATTCCAAGAGAAACAGGGGTATTTATAAGTATTAAATAGAATTGAAAAGAGGTATTTTGTATGGAATTTGAAAATTATGAAAGAGAACTTAAATATTTAATAAAGAAGAATGAAAAATATACTTCAAAACAGTTTCTTGAATTTCTTTATGAAAATGGATATAAATTGGTTGAAAGTTTTGAAAAAGAAAAACATGAAACTTACTATGATGATAATGAATTTACTATATTAAATAGGGGAGATGTCATGAGAGGTAGTAATATGGTTACTGAACAATTTAAGGGATTTTTGTATAAGACAAATAAATGTAATCCTGAAAAGCCTTATGTGTCTAAACTCGAACTTGGAACAAAATTAAGAGGTCAGTATAAAGATGTAAATGAATTTATTAAGGAGTTAAATATAAATGTAAGAGGCGAATTGAGCATAAAATTATTTGCAAATATGAAAAGAGAGGTAAGTATAGTAGAAAAAGATGGAGATCGTTTATATGTTTCTTATGATAAAGTTAAATATTTTGAAAAAGATGAATCAAATTCAGTTTACGAAGAAATGCTTGAAATAGAAGATTGGAAAAAACCAAATACAACAGATGTAGATTATGATTATGATAGACATTTGATAGAAGTTCATAACTTAATTTCAAAAGCTCAACTTCCAATAGAACTTACAAAGGACAGCAAATATTTTAGAGGATATACTGTTCTAAATAAAAGATAGGAGTAAAAATGAATAATTTTATAGTATTTGAAGGCATATGTTGTAGTGGAAAGACAACAACATGCAAGCTATTAATTGAAAAAATAAATGAATTAGGATTTGAGGCTGTATATAATCATGGTGCAATGACATATACTGATTTAGGTAAAAAATTTAAAGAGAATTTAGGCAAAAAAGATATGCCAATTACTGTTTCATATTTTTTTACGGATTTAATAATAAATACTAAAAATATTATTAGACCTTATTTGGCAAATAATAATACAATTGTATTACAAGATAGATATTTTGATGCAATAACAACATATATAAAGGCATACGGCGATTATATTAAGTCTGATTATAACATTTATGATATACCAAAAGCATTTGTAGAAAATGATATATTGGTTAAGCCATCATTAAGTGTATTTTGCATTCCACCATTTGAAATTATAAAAGAAAGAATGGATCAAAGTAAAGAATCACCAGTACATGATTTTTACAGAGATAATCCTGAATTTTTTAAGATTGTTTATAATGAACTTGTAAGTAAAGCAAATGAATCAAAAGAAAATATAATAATTGATACATCTTCAGATTTATCAGTAGAACAAGGAATAAATAAAATATTAGAATTTATAAAAAAGTAAGAAAGTAAAGGATTGAAAAAATGTCTAAAATTAAATTGTTTAGTGGAATGGATTTTTCGGGAAAAACTACTATTGTTAATGGAATTAATAAAAAAATACCAAATACTTTTAAAATAAAAAAGAAATTTTTAACTCCAATTGATTTAATAGAAAATGTAAGAAAACAAAATACATGGCTATCTCCAGAAGAATGGAAACCATTACTTCAAGAAAACATACAAAAGGATATAGAAAATTATAAAGAAGATGGATTAATTTTATTAGATTCGTTATGGATAATTAAATATTTAGCTGGTAAAATTGAAAAAGGCGATAAAGAAGATGAAGAAGAAATATCTATATTAAAAGAACTATTAAAAAATTATCCAGAAATGGATTCTTTCTATATTACGGTTGGTATGGAAGAAAGAATAAAAAGATTTCATGAAAGAGCTAAATCTGGTAATGAAGTTACTGGTTCAGATAAATTGATTATGGATGTAGATAAATTTGAAAAAAGAGAAAAAATTTATAAAAAAATAGTATTGGAAATTTTTCCTAATACTAAAATTATTGACACTACTAATATTAATCAAGAAGAAACAATCGAATTAATAATTAATGATAAAAATTTTATGAAAGATATGTAAAAGTAAAGAAGATTTTGAGAGATTATCTCTCAAAATCTTCTGTTTTTGGTAATTTATTTTCTAGAAATTCATAATGTTCAGATTCAGTATAGTTATGTTTAGGAACTCGTAAAGATTTTAAGAATTTTTGAACTCCACTAATTCCACCTAATCTTTCTACTTCTTGTAGTTTAGCCAATGTTAAAGTTTGAATCCTCATATATCTATCAATTTCATATACAGTATCTCCAAGTTTATCTCTTTCCGTAATTAATACTAAATTATGGTCATCTAAAGTAAGCAAATCATCATTTTTGTACCTATCAATTCTACCAGAACCAAATTTGTCGCTTTCAATACGATGTTCCGTATATTTATGGTCTTGCTTTAATCTTCTAAATCTTTCTTTTTCAGATGGAGCGACTAATTCAACACCAGTTACTTCAGCTGTTGGGAAGGTTTTCTCTAATATATCAATTTGCTCTATTGGATATTCAAGTACAGCTATTTTTCCTTCAGAAAAGGCTTTTTTTATATCGGCAGTTCTAATTGCAGCAAAACCACCATGTGTTACAGGAGCAATATTAAAGTATTCGCCAGCATTATATTTTTCTTGCATTGTTTCTAAATCAACATGTCTTGAACCAAATTCTCCAGGTCTTGATGCTCTACTTCTATCAAAAGGAATATGTACATATTTGGCAGGGTATAACATACCAAGCAATGCACATGTTGTTGTTTTACCAACACCACTTGCACCAGATATTACAAGAATCTGATCATTACCACGTTTTATTACATCAAATTTTTTCATACTTACCATCCTTATATAAATATTATAAAGTAATTATACTATTTTATAATGAAAATGTCAATAAAAGGAAGTTATTATGACAACTTAATAATACAATAAAATACCTCACTTAATTTAATAAAAAAAGCGAGGATTTTAAATAAAAAGTTATCTAATAATAATATGTTTGAAAAATCTTTCTTGATATTCTGTGAGAGCATTAATTTGTTCATCGGTATAATCAACATTTTCAGGAACAACAATAAGTTTGTCGTCATCATCGGTTAAACGATGTAAGACTGCAATACAAACACCTTCAAAAGATTCAACAGGTTCAAAAACTCCAAGTATATATGCATCTAGTTCTTCACCATCGCCACTTACTGTATTAGGAATGTATCCATAGTTATTTGGATATATATATCCCCATTTTGGATGTTTTGAACCCATTTTTCTGTCAACTGTTACTGTTACTTTTTTGCCAATATATTTTTTGAAATCGTCCATTTTAATCCTCCTAACATTATGATAACTTTTGTTTAAATATATAGAAATTATAACATAAAACATTGAGTTTCTCAAGTTTTAGTATAAAAATGATTCAAATAATTGAAAAATCTATGAAAAAATGGTATTATATTTTAGTCAAAAATAAGTTATATAGATTGGAAAAGAAAATGATAGATAAAGAGGAAATAAAAAAAGTATCTGATACAATAGAAATTGTGAAAAGCAATATAGAAGAATATGAAATATTGTATAGTAATTTATTAAAAGGAAATGCTGATGAACAATATATTCAAAATATGAGTAAAGAATATAGCAATAAGTTAAAAAATTTAAATAAAGCAATTTCTGTACCATATTTTGCACGAATTGATTTTAAAGAAAATAAACAGAACAATATACAAAAAATATATATTGGAAAAACTGGAATATTTAATAATGATTATGAAGTAGTTGTTACTGATTGGAGAGCACCTATTTCAAGTATATATTATGATGGGCAGTTGGGCAAAGTAGAATACGAATGTCCTGATGGAATAATAGAAGGAGATTTGAGTAAAAAAAGGGTTTATACTATTGAAAATTCTATATTAAAGGATTATCAAGATATAGATATAACTACAAATGATGAATTTTTGCAAGAATGTCTTACAGAAAATTCAGAATCTAGGCTTAAAAATATTATTTCCACAATACAATCGGAACAAAATAAAATCATTAGAGCTAAAATGTCAAAGCCTCTTATTGTACAAGGGGTAGCAGGTTCTGGAAAAACAACAGTAGCATTACATAGAATAGCTTATTTAGTATATACTTATGAGAAAGAGTTTAAGCCAGAAGAATTTCTAATTATTGCTCCTAATAAATTTTTCTTGAACTATATTTCAAATGTTTTACCAGATTTGGGTGTAGACTATGTAAAACAGCAAACATTTGAAGAGTTTATGCTTGAAAATATTGATGCAAATTTTAAAATTAATCCAATAAATGAAGAATTATCTAATATAGTTAATCAAAATGGAGAAACAGATTTAATAAAAAAATCTGCAAATTTTAAATCTTCTTTAAGATATAAAGAATTAATAGATGATTTTATTAATGAATTTTTGCAGAATAGTTTGCCAAAAGAAGATTTTAAAATTTCTGGCATTGTAATATTCAATAATGATGAAGTAATAGATATGTTTATGAATTACTTTAAAAATAATTCAATAAATGAAAGTAAGAAAATGTTAACAGCAGTATTACAAAAAAGAGTTAGTAATATTGCAGATGAGTTAATAGATAAATTATCAGAACAAAGAAAGAATAAATTAGATAATATAGATAAAGATTTAAGTGAAGATAAAATAAAAGAAATAAGATTAAATATTTTTAAAGAAACAGAATATGAAATGCAACAACTTTTTAAAGGTGGAAAAAAATTAGTAATAGATTATTTAAAAAATTTTAAAATTGAAAAGGTTTTACAAGTATATAAAAAAATTATTAATAATCAAATCTTATTTGAGAAATATGTAGAATCTGAATTATATGAATACATTTTAAGAACATTTAAAGAAAATATAAAAAACAAAAAAGTTGAGTATGAAGATTTGGCACCATTATTTTATATTCAAAATAAATTTTGGGGAAATATTAATAATATCAAATTAGAACATATTGTTATTGATGAAGCACAAGACTTAGGAGAATTTCAATTTTATAACTTTAAAGAATTAGTTAAACCTAATATGTCAATGACAATTTTAGGCGATATAGCTCAGGGTATATATTCATATAAAGGAACTAACAATTGGCAAAAATTAAATCAAAATGTATTTAACAATCAGGCATCAATAGAGGTTTTAAAAGAAAGTTATAGAACTTCTATGGAAATTATGAATGAAGCAAATACAGTAATAAATAAATTTACGGATAATGAAAATATTATTTTAGCACAACCAATTGAGAGACATGGAGATGAAGTACAACATTGGAAAGTTGATAGCGAAAATAATAAAATTATAAAAATATGTGAAATAATAAAGAAACAATTAGAAGTTGGGCACATAAATATTGCAATAATCACAAAAGATTTTAATGAGAGTATAGAATTGCATAAAGAAATTACGAATTATGGAGTTAATGCAGAATTAATTTCAGAGAATTTGGATAAATATACTGGGGGAGTAATTGTTATACCTTCATATTTATCAAAAGGTTTAGAATTTGATAGTGTAATTATTTCAGATTCTAATAAATATAGTGAAGATATTCTAGAGACAAAATTACTGTATGTAGCTTGTACAAGAGCAATGCATACACTTGATATTATAAGCAAATAAAAATTAGTATAAATTATATTGAGATGAAAGAGTAGCAACAAATTACATGTAGTTTGTTTGAAATATAGAAAGTTATAGTGCTTATTATATATTATTCAACCATTAGTTGATATAAAATCATCAATAATGCTTGATTTATGTAGTGAACTTAGAATAAGTGTAAATGAATTATTAAGTGGGGAGATGATTAAAATGAATAATTATAATGAAAAAGCTGAACAAAATTTATTAGAGATGAAAATTACTTATAGTAATTGGAATTATTCCTTTTATTATTGGAGTATCATTTGCAATAAGAATAGAACAAGTAGCAGGATATTATGAATGTCAAAAATGCCATCATAAATATATCCCAACATATTCAAGTGTTTTATGGTCTATGTACATAAATAGAACAAGATATATGAAATGTCCGAAATGCAATGAAAAATCTTGGAATAAAAAAATAATAAGTAAATAACAACTTACAGATTTATAGGTTAGTTTTAACTAACCTTATTTTTTATAAAATTTTGAAAAAGTTTGTAACCTTTTTCAAAAAAATGTTACTATGTATATGAAAGTTAACTGAAAAATAAATAAGGAGATTTAGATCTAAATTGAAAAATGAAATTTTAAAGGATTATTTAGTAAACAAAACTATTGATATAGACAAAATCATAGATGATTTTTATGGTTATGTTTATATGATAACCAAAAATGGTGCAAGCATATATATAACAGATGAAGATATTGAAGAAATAATATCAGATGTGTTTGTGGCCCTTTGAAAAAATGGGAGAAAGTTATCTGAAGGTACAGAATTAAAGCCATATATTGCAGGAATTACGAAAAATATTATAAAAAATAAATATCGAAAATCAGAACTAAAATTTGACTTGTCAGAATATGAAAACAGATTAATTTCAAATAATGACTTGGAAAAAATTACGGAAGAAAATGACCAAAATGACATAATAAAAAGCACATTGAAAGAACTTAAAAGTCAAGAATATCAGGTATTTATAATGTTTTATAGTGAAGGAAAAACAGTTAAAGAAATTGCGAAGATATTGAATTTTTCTGAAAGCAAAGTGAAAGTGGTACTTCACAGAGTTAGGAAAAAAATAAAAACAAATTTGGAGGATGGAGGTTATAGCTATGGAAAATAACAATTTAAAAGAACAAGTACGAAAAGATGTAAAAGAAAAGATAGCTGTATCAAACATCAGAAAGGAGTTTGATATGAAAAGTAAAAATAATAAAAAATTAATTTATTGGGTATCATCAATTTGTGCAGTATTTGTTTTATGCTTTAGCTTATTAATTAGCATAGATTTTCTTAACAATGATTCTAATACTGAAATAGCAAAAAATAATGGAACAGAAGATTTATATGGTAAGAAAGAAAATTTAGATATTAAGTTGAATATTAATAAAATTAAAGAACCACTAATGGCCAGTTTAGATGCAGATGAAAAAATAATAGATATTGAAAAATTACCAGAGAAATTTGATTTTATCAAAAATACAAACATACCAGATCAATACAAGCTTGAAAGTAGTTATAATGTATATACTAGAAAAGATATAAATGTAGAAGAATACGATGTATTACACGATTATGCATTTAAATATAGAAAAGATAGTATAAATAAGATAGTAATAGCTTTTTCTGAAATAGATAAACCATTAAGAGATTATTTTATAGATAGTAGTGATAAAGTGTCTATGATAGGAGATATAGAATTTATAATATCCAAATATAAAGAAATGTATATGGTAACATTTAGTTATGAAAATATCAATTTTGATATTGAAACAGTAGGAATAACAGAAGATGAATTAGTTAATTTGCTACAATCAATCATTACTGAAATTAATAAATCTGGTAAAGAAAACAAAATAGTAGAAGACAAAGACATTGGTGCAAATGAGCATGTAAATGAAGTTTTAAATAACAATTATACAGATTATTATGCAGGTAAATATATTGATAATAATGGTAATAATGTGGTGTTGTTATGTGAAGATAATGCAGCTAATAGAAAACAAATATGTAGTATATTAGGAATAACAGAAAGTAAAACAAAATTTAAAAAAGCAACATATTCTTATGAATATTTAACAAAATTACAAGATAAAATAAGTAAAGCCATGCAAAATAAAGAATTAACATTTGTAGTTTCTTCAGCACTTATGGAAGATACTAATAAAATAAAAGTTACAGTTATAAACAATAGTAATGAAAATATAGATAAATTAAAAGCATTAGATCCAAAAGGCGGAGCTATAGAAATAGAATACAACGAAAAAGGTATGGCTACGCAAGATTTATTAGTAAATGCAGAATAAAAAATTAGTAATATAGAGTAGAAAAAATAAATAATTATATGTTGTACGATTAAAATTAGGTAGAAATATCTAATTTTTTTCTTTTGAAAAAGCCTATATTTCAAGCAAAAACAAAAACTCTACTAACAGTCGGTTGATAAAATTAAGTAAAAATGATAAAATTTTCACCGAAAAAAGTGAAAAGGAAGTCATAAAAAATGGATAATCAAAAATTTGGAAAGTTCATAAAAGAGCTAAGAAAAAAATCTAACATGACACAAAAAGAATTAGGAGAAAAATTAAATGTTACAGATAAAGCAGTATCGAAGTGGGAAAGAGGATTAAGTTTTCCTGATATTACAATAATAAATTCATTAGCAGAAACATTTGGAATCACATCTTCAGAAATATTAAATGCAGAACTAGGTAAAAAAGAAGAAATAGATATAGAAAAAGCTATTCAAGAAGCAGTTGAAAATATAATGAAGGAAAAAGAAAAAAGACAGGAAAAGAGAAAGAAAATACAAAAGATTATAACAATAATATCAACAGTAGTATTTGTAATTTGTTTTATTATTCAACTTGGATATATAACTATTTTAAGAAAACATGGTTATGAATATGTATCAGACATTGTTTATTATATTATAAATGAAATTATTGTTATTACAGCTATAATTCCTTCAATATATATTACTCAATATAGCAAGATTAAAAATAAATTGATAAGTAATATAATAGTAACTTGTGTAGCAATTATTTTGACTACTACCAATTTTGCATTTATGCTTAACAATGGATTTAAAAATAAGTGTATTGTCAGCTTTTCGAGCGACTTTTCAAATGAATTAGTATTAAAGCAGAATAAAGAAACAGGAGAAACAATATTATATAAAAATGCAAAATTATTTATCTTTGCTAAACCAAAAGAAAAGTTTTCTTATGCAGTAGAAGGAAAGATAAAACATCAATGGCTAGTAAATGATGTTTGTAGCATTACATATAAGGATAAAGATGGAAAATTAAGAGAATTTGTTGCAACTTATGGAGATAGAAGTAATGGCATATCATATTATTATGTAACAACGGCTATTTCAGGTGATTGGCAAACAAGAAGTCAATATGGCACTCAAATAGAGATGTCTATGGATTCTAAAGGGATAAAGATTAAAAAAGATAAAAAGTCAGAAGAATTTGAATATGATAAGATTAAACAATATGGAACACTAGCAATTGTATTGTATAAAAATGAAACACCTAAATATGTAATTGCATTAAATAAAGATTGTAAAATAGATGAAAAGACAGAAATTATAAAAAGAGATGGAACAATAACCTTAACAGAAGTTTCAATGGAAAAGACAGTAAAAGAAAAACTATATTGTACTACATACAAAAATGCAAATGATTTAAGTAATTATAATGTTGTTAGTGTAGCTGCTAATGATTATAAGATACAAAATGGTATTCTATATATTAGTTATGATGGAAGAAATACAATAGAAGTACCAGGAGATTTTTCAAATGGTAGTTCAAGTTACAATAAATACAATTATCAAATCTCAAAAGAAAAAACTATATTTTATTATACTAAAAATCAGAAAAAATATTTAGTATATTCAGATGATATGGGAGTTAATTGGCAAACTGTCGAATTAGAAGATAAAGGTTCTATCCAAAATATACAATTTATAGATGCTAATATTGGATTTATGCTTGAATTTGAAGATGTAGCAATGGGAACAGCCTTTGGAAAAATATCAAAAACAGTTGATGGTGGAAAAACTTGGACTGACATAAGCAATGGTATTGGAGAGAAAAATGAGGAAAGGTTTAAAACATCAAGTCAAATAAAATTTATTGATGAAAATACAGGATTTTTAACAATGCCTTTAACTGGTGGAGAAAATTCGGATTTGTATATTACAAGAGATTGTGGAAAAACATTTTCAAAAGTAACTATATTAGAAAGTGATATATATGATTATTATAATTTACCAACAATAGAAAATGAAAAAATGTATTTAGAAATAGGGCAAGGATCAGATGGAGATTATAATGGTGGAGATTCTAAAAAATATTGTTCAGAAGATAAAGGAAACAGTTGGAATATAGTTAATTAAATTTGGAAAGGTAATAAGAAATAAAAAATAAAATTACTATAATTATAATTTTTATATTAATTGTATTAGCAATTAGCATAAGTCTATATTTCAAAAAGAATAAAATTAAATTTAAAATAAAATAGAAAATAAAATGTTGAAAGAATAGGTGTAAAAAAACTATTCTTTTTGCTTTTCTTACAAAAATGTAAGGTTATTGTAAGGTAAATCGATGGCAAAGTATGTATAAGAGATTTATAATGAAAAAAAAGAAAGGAGAATCACTATGGAAACAATAAAGGAAAAGATAATTGTTATTATAGGAATAGTATTAGTGATAGCATTATGTTGTGGTGCATATTATATGCTTGTATATCAGAGTTCAGATTATTATACTCAAATAGATAATACAAAAGTAGAAAAAATATCAAAACATAATATGAACTATGAATATACATTAACATCTTATAATAAAAATGGAAAATCAAAAGAAATAACTTTTCAAACAACACGAGAATTAAGAGAAGATGCCTATTTAAAACTAAAAGTGATGATGACTAGAGGTGTTGTAAATTGGGAAGAAGTACAATTTGATGAAATGCCAGAATCTGTGCAAGAACAATATAACAAATAAATAATACAAAAGCAGATCATATTGATTTGCACTTATAGAAAAATAAAAAAAGATATGCTATAATGTGTGTGGTAGGTGAAAAAAATATGTCAAAGATACTAATAGTAGAAGATGATGAAAAATTAAGTAAAGAATTAAAAATATTTTTAGATAAAAACGGATATGATTCAGTAATATTGCAAAAATTTGATAATGCAGTAGAAGATATTTTAGAAGAAAACGCAGACTTAATATTATTAGATATAAATTTGCCATATACAGATGGGGAATATATTTGTAAAGAAATAAGAAAGACATCTGATGTTCCAATAATAATGGTTACAAGTAGAGATAATGAAATAGATGAACTATTAAGTTTGAATTATGGTGCAGATCAATATGTAACAAAACCATTCAATATTCAAATTCTACTAGCAAAAATTACAGGACTTTTAAAGAGAAACCAAAATGCAGATAAGAGCCAAGAAAAAATAAAGTGTAATGGATTTATTTTAAATGTATCTAAAAGTATGATAGAAACAGAAAATAAAAAGATAGAACTTACAAAAAATGAGTTAAAAATATTACATTACTTGGTATTAAATCAAGGAAAAATTGTATCAAGAGAAGATATTATGAATTACTTGTGGGAAAGTGAAAACTTCATAGATGATAATACTTTAACAGTAAATATGACTAGATTAAGAGGTAAATTAGAAGAATTAGGAATAAAAGATTCTATTGAAACTAAGAGAGGACAGGGATATATATTAAAATGAGTTTTAAAAGTTTTTTGAAAGATAGAATTACATATATCATATTAATTTTATTTGCAAGTATAACCTCTCAAATATTGCTATTGCCATCAGAAATAGCAATATTTGTTAGAATCTATGTTGGACTAGCTCCTATTATATTATTTTTAATATACTTTTTTATAGAATACTATAAAAAGAAAAATTACTATAACAATTTAAAAGAAAGTATGATGGAATTAAGTGAAAAATATCTAATTGCAGAAATAACAGGAAATCCTGGTTTTGAAGAGGGAAAAATCTTGAAAGAGATAGTACAAGAAACAGGAAAGTCAATGTTGGAGAATGTAGATAAATATAAATATTTGCAAGAAGATTATAAAGAGTATATAGAACTATGGATACATGAAATAAAATTACCAATAGCAGCAGGAAAGATGATAATAGAAAACAATAAGTCAGAAGTAACAGAAAGTATCAATGAGGAATTAGACAAAATAGAAAACTATATTGAACAAGCTCTTTTTTATGCTAGAAGTAATACAGTCGAAAAAGATTATTACATAAAGAAAGTGAATTTAAAAGAAATTGTAAATTCTTCTATTATAAAAAATAAAAGAAATCTTATTCAAAATAAAATAAACATAGATGCACATGATATAAATACAATTGTTTATACGGATCATAAATGGTGTATGTTTATTTTAAGTCAAATTATACAAAATGCAGTAAAATACAGTAAGGAAGATAGTAAGAAAATTGAAATTTATTCAGAAATTAAAAAAGAGAATACGATTTTATACATAAAAGACAATGGAATTGGAATTAGAAAAGGAGAAATTACTAGAGTATTTGAAAAAGGATTTACTGGAGAAAATGGAAGAAAAAGAGGACAAAAAGCTACAGGAATTGGATTATATTTGTGTAAGAAATTATGTAATAAACTAGGATTAGGTTTAGAGCTAAATTCGGAAAAAGATGTTGGAACAGAAGTGAAGATTGTATTTCCTAAAAGTAGTTTTATAAGCGAAACATTTTGATTATATCAAAAGGAGAGTTCAAATTTGAACTCTCTAATTTTAATATTCTTCAATATATAATGCTTTGGCTAAATAAGGCGTTATTTCATTAATATTATACCAACCAGAACTTTTGCTATTATTTTTTAATCCATTAGGGTTAGAAACATAAACCATATTGTTACCATCAGTAGCAAGTAATGCCATATAATGAGAGGCAGTAGTCCACCTGTTGTCAGTTGGTTTATTCCATACACAAATGATAATAGGGCGGTCAGTTTTTAAATGATTTATTATATTTTTATTTGATAAATGAGTAGAATCATAATAAAAGTCTGAATTATCAATTCCATAAACAGAAGATAATTCTTTAGACAGATTATCATAATTTAATACTGGATAATATTTTTGCCTAAGATCTTCTGGAGTATAGTTTTTATTGTAACCACTTAAAATAATTGACATTACAGTTATTCCACATCCATTTTCAGCCATAGTGCCATTCCAATATTCCGAATTAGACCAAGAAGAATTACCATTTTGTTTATATTCGATATATGTTCTTTTATTTTTCTCTTTCGTTGTAAATGTTGTAAAGTATCCATCTTTATTATTAATCTTTTCTTGACCTATTCCAGAATAATTTTTATTGGTATCTTGTTTTATAATTTTATAGTTTGAATTATTAATACTATTAGGTAATAATGATTGGTTTATATTTGTATTAACAGTATATCTATTAATACAATATACTGCTGAAATTATAAATAGTATAAAAAATAATATTTTTTGTATGTTTAATTTTTTCTTTTTTTGTCTCATTTTTTTCTCCTCCTTGTAACTTGTCTTTATTATACAAGAATAAAGAAAAATAAGTTTTAAAAAATACTTAAATAAATCTTAACTTTTTCTTACGAAATGAAGAAACAGATGAAAAAAAGCAAAATATATGTTATAATTCAAGGGAAAGAAGGATTATGATGAATGTTTTGATATTAGATGATGAAAAAGAAATTGCAGATTTAGTAGAAGTTTATTTGAAAAATGAAAATTATAATATATATAAATTTTACGATTCAGATGAAGCAATAAAATGTATAGATACAGTTAAATTAGATTGTGCAATATTAGATGTAATGATAAAAGGAAAAAACGGATTTGAAATATGTCAATATATTAGAAATAAAAAACTAAACTTTCCAATTATAATGCTAACAGCAAAAATTGAAAATCAAGATAAAATTACAGGATTAACATTAGGTGCAGATGACTACATCACAAAACCATTTAATTCTCTCGAATTAGTTGCCAGAGTCAAATCAGCAATAAGAAGATATAAACAATACAACAATTATAAAACTGATGAGGAAAAGATATATATTGATGGTTTGGAAATATGCAAAGAACAGCATAAATGTTTATTGTATGATAAAGAAATCGATTTAACTCCAATAGAATTTGATATTTTACTTTATCTTGCAAGCAAAAAAGGTGAGGTTGTTAGTTCAGAAGAACTATTTGAAAAAGTATGGAAAGAAAAATATTTAGATAATAATAATACTGTAATGGTACATATTAGAAGGATTAGAGAAAAATTAAAAGAAGATACCAAAAATCCTAAATATATAAAAACAGTATGGGGAGTGGGTTATAAAATTGAATGATTACAGAGAAATAACTAAATTGAAGAATAATATAGCAACTAAAAGCATTTTAAAAATTCTAGGCTATACTTTTGTTGTGATACTAATATTTTCATTGATTGTAGATGGATTTTATAATGATACAATAGCAAATGAAGTATCGAGTTTTAATAGAAGTTTATATCTATTTTTTGTACGAAATAAAACTATTATGATGGTCATATTTTATATGATTATTTTTATAGGTATTACTTTTATTGTTACAAGAAATATGAGTCAAAAAATGTTAGAAATTATGAAGTCAGTAGATAAAATTATAAAAGAACCAGATAAAGAAATAAAATTATCAAATGATTTAATTTTGTTAGAAAATAAATTGAACAAAATAAGATTAGATTTAATAAATAGTCAAAATGCAGCAAGAGAAGCAGAAAACAAAAAGAACGATTTGATAATGTATATGGCTCACGATTTAAAGACACCTTTAACATCAGTAATAGGATATTTGAATTTATTAACAGATGAAAAAGATATTTCAAAACAATCGCAAGAAAAATACATCAAGATAGCATTAGATAAAGCATTAAGAGTTGAAGAGTTAACAAATCAATTTTTTGAAATAACTAGATATAATATACAAGATATGCCTATAAGTAAACAAAAATTGGATATTCCATTTCTAATAGAGCAGTTAGTTGATGAGTGTTATCCTATGTTACAGGAACGAAATTTAAAATGTAAAATTACAAAACCTGAACACTTATATTATGAAGGTGATGGAGATAAACTAGCCAGAGCATTTGGTAATCTACTAAAAAATGCAATCAATTATAGTTATGAAAATACAAATATAGAAATAAAAATTAATGAAGAAAACGAAAAAATTAAGATTGTTTTTAGAAATAAAGGAGATGCAATTCCTGAATATAAGTTAGAAAAATTATTTGATAAATTCTATCGAGCAGATGAGGCAAGACAAAGCAGTACAGGTGGAACAGGATTAGGATTAGCAATAGCAAAAGAAATCATTGAATTGCATAAAGGAAAAATAATGGCGAAAAATGATGGCGAATATATTGAATTTGCTATTGAATTAAATAATAATATAGATTAAAAGCTAGACATTGTGCTAGCTTTTTCTAACCTTACAAAAATGTAAGGTTATTGTAAGGTAAATCGATGTTTGGAAAATAAAAAATATGATAATATAGATATAACAAAACAAGGAAGGAGTTTTTGGAATGGAAAATGTATTAGAGGTAAAAAACATTGAAAAATACTATGGAAACAAATCAAACTTAACAAAAGCGATTGACAATATTAGCTTTAATGTACAAAAAGGAGAATTTGTTGGAATAATGGGAGCAAGCGGATCTCGGAAAAACAACACTATTAAATTGTATTTCAACAATAGACAGAGTTACAGCAGGAAAAATAATAGTTAAAGGGCAGGATATTACAAAATTAAAAGGCAATAAGTTAAATAAATTTAGAAGAGAAGAATTAGGATTTATCTTTCAAGATTTTAACTTATTAGACACTTTAACAGCTTATGAAAATATAGCTTTAGCACTAACAATTCAAAAAGTAAATGCACATGAAATTAATAGAAGAGTTAAAGAAGTTGCACAAAAATTAAATATAACAGAAATATTAAACAAATATCCATATCAAATATCTGGAGGGCAAAAACAAAGAGTAGCATCAGCAAGAGCGATTATTACAAATCCTGAGTTAGTATTAGCAGATGAACCAACAGGAGCTTTAGATTCAAAATCAGCAAAACAATTATTGGAAAGTTTTGAAGCATTAAATCAAAAATTAAATGCAACAATTTTAATGGTTACACACGATTCTTTTACAGCAAGTTATGCAAATAGAATTTTATTTATAAAGGATGGGAAAATCTTTAATGAATTAACAAAAGGAAATGACACAAGAAAACAATTCTTTGAAAAAATAATAGAAGTTCAAACTTTACTTGGAGGTGAGCTTGGAGATGTTATTTAAGTTATCAATTAAAAATATGAAAAAAAGTTTTAAAGATTATGCTATCTATTTTATAACATTAGTTTTAGGAGTAGCAATATTTTATATGTTTAACTCTTTAGATAGTCAACAAGCCATGTTACAAGTATCACAATCACAAAGAGATATTATAACAATGATGATTAGAATGTTAGAATTTGTATCAGTATTTGTTGCAGTAATATTAGGACTTTTAATAGTATATGCAAATAATTTTTTGATAAATCGAAGAAAAAAAGAGTTTGGAATATATATGACACTTGGAATGGGAAAAAGACAAATATCAAAAATAATTTTATTTGAAACGATATTAGTAGGAATATTATCACTAATAGCAGGAATTGTAATTGGAATATTTGCATCACAATTTATGTCAGTATTAGTTGCAAAATTATTTGAAGCAAATATGACAAAATTTGAATTTGTGTTTTCAAAAGGTGCATGTATAAAAACTTGTATATATTTTGCAGTAATGTATCTTGCAGTAATGTTTTTTAACACAATCACAATTTCAAGATATAAATTAATAAATTTACTTACAGCAATTAAGAAAAACGAAACTATTAAATTAAAAAATCCAATTATTTCAATATTAGTATTTTTGATGTCAGCAGGAATATTAGCATATAGCTATTGGAAAGTAACAGCAGGGGTACAAACACTTGATACAGCCGATAAAATATTGCCACCAATATTAATGGGAATAGTTGGAACAATTGGAGTATTTTGGTCTTTATCAGGGTTTATATTAAGATTAGTACAATCAATGAAAAAAACGTATTTAAAAGGAACGAACATGTTTGTGCTAAGACAATTAAACAATAAAATTAATACAACTGTAGTTAGTATGAGTGTAATATGTTTAATGCTATTTATGACAATTTCAGTATTATCATCTAGTTTATCTTTAAGAAACACAATGCAACAAGATTTAAAAGAAATGACACCAGTAGATATTAATTTATACAAAACAGCAAATTTACCAGAAAAAGCAACAATATATGGAATAGAAAAAATTTATACAAAAGAGGCTAGAGAGGATTCTACAAGAACAATAGAACATACATTAATACAAAATGGATTTGATATGAATCTATTAAAAGATGTAGTAGAAATACCAATATATGCAGATAATAGCATAACTTGGGGAACATTTTTTAAAAATAATATTGATGAGGTAAAAGCCACATATCCTATGTTAAGATATGAAACAGCAGAACAATTTGTAAAAGTTTCAGACTACAATAAAATAGCAAGATTATATGGACAAGAAGAATATGAATTAAAAGATAATGAATATATAGTTCTTTGTGATTTTGATGTTATAAAAAATTTGAGAAATATGGTATTAAAAAATGAAAATACACTTGTAATAAATGGAAAAGAATATGTTTCTAAATATAATGAATGTAAGTCTGGATATATTATGATGTCAACAAGCCATATAAATACAGGAATTATATTAGTACCAGATAGCTGTAATTTAAAAGAAGAACAAAAAGAACAAACATTGTTAGTAGCAAATTACAACGCAAATACAGATGAAGAAAAAGAAAAAATAGAAGCAATTTTTACAAGTAGTAATTCAGGACTTATACAAAATTTAGCAGATAATGGACTTGAAATAGATGGAATGACAAAAATTGCTATTATAGAATCAAGTGTAGGAATAGCAACATTGGTAGTGTTTATAGCAATTTACTTAGGTATAATATTTTTAATTGCAAGTTCAGCTATTTTAGCACTAAAACAATTAACAGAAAGTTCAGATAATAGGCAAAGATATATTATTTTAAGAAAAATAGGCTGTGATGAAAAAATGATAAATCAAGCACTATTTAGACAAATAGGAATATTTTTCATATTACCACTTATTTTAGCAATTATACATTCTATATTTGGAATACAATTTGCACTTTCAATGATGTCAGGTTTAGCAAGTACGGAACAATTATTACCATCAGTAGTTGCAACAGTATTAATTATAGGAGTAATTTATGGAATGTACTTCTTGGCTACATATTGGGGTAGTAAAAATATTATAAAAGAAGAACAGTAAAAAAATAGTTATAAAGTCACTTACTTGTCATTTTAATATAGTATAATTAACATTAGATATAGTAATAAATGCAGTAGGAATCGAAAGAAAGAGGTGGTAATGATGAAAATATTAAAAAGAATAATTTTTATAGTAGTATTAATTTCGATGAGTATAGCACTACTATTTGTAGGTAATGGATATGATATGTATAAACAAGCAATTGAACAAATAAGTGTAGAAGATAAAATTGCAGAAATTAAAGACAAAGAAAATTATACAAACTTTTCAGAATTACCACAAATGTATAAAAATGCAGTAATAGCTGTTGAGGATCACAGATTCTATAAGCATAATGGAATTGATATAATAGCAATAGGGAGATCAGCTTTTAATGATATAAAAGCAATGAGTTTTGTTGAAGGAGGAAGTACAATAACTCAACAACTAGCCAAAAACATCTATTTTACGCAAGAAAAGAAAATAGAGAGAAAAATTGCTGAAGTATTTATGGCATTTGAAATAGAAAAGAATTGTGATAAAGATGAGATATTAGAGTTATATTTGAATACAAGTTATTTTGGAGATGGTTATTATACACCAAAAGAAGCATGTAGAGGATATTTCAATAAAGAGTTAAATGAAATGACTGACTACGAATGTATTTTATTAGCAGGTATTCCAAATGCTCCATCTGTATATGCACCTACTAAAAATCCAGAACTTGCAAAGCAAAGACAAAAACAGGTTATGAAGAAAATGATTGAATATGGATATTTGACAGAGGAAGAAGCAGATAATATATTAAAATAACAGTAAAACAAGTGCTAGTTGTAGTTAAGCAATTAGCACAAACATCCCCTTTTATTTTTAAGAGTTGCTAGAAATAGTAGCTCTTATGTTGTTTTTTCTTGAAAATTATGGAAAATGGTTGTATAATAAAGAATGTAGGGAGAAGTAAAATGTTAGAAGAAAATATAGAAAAATTGAATCTAAAAAAAGATATAGAAGAAATATTAAAAGAAAATAATATATTAAAAATAAAGCAATTAGTAAATAAAACAAAAACTAATCTTAAAACAATTGGTTTATTAGGTTATCAAATATCTGAAATAGAAATAAAACTACAGCTCGTAGGTTATGACTTAAAAGGAAATCATTAAATGAAAAGAATGGAGTAAAAGATATGGAAGAAAAATATATATTTTTAATTTTAGGAGTAATATTAGGTGCAGCTATAATGTTATATTTCTTTTGCAATAGAGAAGAAAAAATAGAGAGAACAATTATTAGAAATCAAAAGGTATTTTCAACAAAAAAGCTCGATTTAACAATGCAAAATGTTGTAGAGCGAATTGATTATAAAATAAAAGAAGTTAAAAGAGAATTAACTGAAGATGAGAAAAACGAAATTATTATCCAATGTTATAAGGAAAAATTTATAATATAAAAAAATAATAAGGAGAAAACTTCTTATTATTTTTATTTCATAATGGCAAAAATTATTTTTTCGGTTTTTCATAATGCATAAAATCATTTAAATCACAACCAATAACAAAACATAATTTTGATAAAACATCTTTATCATATCTTACAATAGTTCCATCATAATATCTTCTTATGACTTGATGATGTAATCCAGTTTTTTTAACAATTTGATTTACAGAAATATTTTTTCTATCCATAATTGACTTTATATCAAATTTTATATTTCCATAATCTTTATATACAAAGATACTATCATTCATCTTACTCACCTCTACAACATTGTAGCATTCAAACGGAATATTTAAGAGCCGTTTATTTATTCGGAATATATATTCAAAACTTGATTTGTATGTTATAATAAGAATACTTGCTATAAAAAATATAAGAGATAAGTCCCAATTATCTCTTATGTCTGTCTATTCGTCTTATATCAACAGGTAAACGATTTATCAATAATTCGTGTGGCTCAATTTTAAAAATATTGGCGATATGGTCTATATAATCACTTGATATATTTCTTTTTTCGTTTTCCATTTCGGAAACATAGCCTGAACTTGTACCCAACAATTCAGCAAAATATTCTTGTGACCAACCTTTTTTTACTCTAAAATAGACTATATTATTTGCTATTATTTTTCTTGTCTTTGTAACAATCTTTGCCACCTCCTTTTGATTTTGACATACTACTATTGTATTATGTTCAATAAAGTTTTAACATATAACTAAATCGGAAGTTTAGATGAAATAAAAATATAGCAAGCTAATTTTTATAGGAAGGAGGTATTTTTGTGTGGTATTGCATTTTAGGAATATTCTTACTCATTTTAATTACTGGAATTTATATGTTAATTTCTCAAAAAAACAAGTATTTGCAAGAAAAATTGGAAAATCAAAAGACACTTAAAGAGATTATGGATAGATATTCTTTTTGTTTGAAAGAAAATATAGAACTAAAGAAATTAGTAGATTTATATGAAAATGAAAAATATTCTAAAATTGACACTTTTAGTGTTTGCGGTGGAGAAATAAAAAAAGATCCAATATATAAAGGAAAGAAAGCTCTAATAGGGGATTACTTATCTTCATCTTACACCAATACAGAAAAAGTATTAAGAAGCTTAGGATTTAGTGTTGAGATTGTACCCACTGTTAATGATATTGTAGAAAAGATTAAATACGGAGAGCATTACGATATTATTTTTTCGAATAATATTTATCAACATGGAACTGGAGAAGAATGCTTAAAAAAATTAAAGAATCTAAAAAATTTTTCTACACCAGTTATTATACATACAGTTAGTAAAGATAAAAGAGATTTCTTCATAAATACAGTTGGATTTAATGAATACATTGTTAAACCAGTTACTCAAGATGGCGTCAAAGAAGTCTTAAAGAAAGTATTATCATAAAAAGTATTAGAATTAGTGATAATGAAATTTTAGAAAGGATGATATAGATGCAATTTGAGAGAAAAAGAGAGATTATGGATAATTTATTGCTATTTGTACAAAAAGAAAGATTTATTATGTATTTTGGATTAGATAAAACAAAGGGAAAAAGAAAAAAATTTGTGAAATGTCTAAAATTTATAATTGTACAGCATCAGCCGTTAGAGAATCGGTTATGTCTATTAGAAATTTGTTGATGAGAATGCCAAATGAAAAAATAGAAATGTTGCAAAAGATAATGGAAGAGTAAACATCTTCCATTTTTTTCAGCGGATACAAAAAAGCTTCAAAGTGCTAGAGCCACAACATAAAGAAAATTTACTATGTGCCTATTCCATTTTGATAAAATATGAGTTATAATATAAATGTATTCAAAATTAGTAACTATAAAGAAAAAACTTTATAGTTATACCTGATTATCAGGGTAAAGCTGATTATATCAGCAGGACTTTGCAATTTTAGCAAAGGTAAAGTAAGTAGCACTTTAAAATATGCCACTTATAGTTAAAGCACAGCTATAGGGGGAATTGTGCTTAAAATTAAATAAACAAAAAAAACAAGTAAAATTTGAAAGAATTAGACTTGTTATTTTTTTGTGTAAAAATAAGGAAGGAGGATAGATTATTTGTTTTTGAATACAAAAAAATAAAGTTTATAAGAGATTGGAGGAAATGTAAATGAAAACATTTAACTATGAATCGAATTGTGTAAAGTACAGAGATTGTTTCTTTGATTTAGGAGAATATGAAAAAGGTAAGTTAAGTTTAGCTATTTATGGTCATGTAGAAGATGATAAAAATTTATCCCATATTTCAAATGTAACAGTTAATGTAGAAGAAAAATTGGAAGAAAATCAAGTTGTTATAGATAATTATGCTAATAGTAATTTGATAAGTTTTTTACTAGATTTAGGAATTGTAAAGAATATTCCTAAAAAAGTAACAGTAAAGTTTTTAAGACTACCTGTAGTTGAGTTAGACTTAGAAAAGTTATATGAATATTCATACGATCAGGAGGTGTTAAAATATGCTAGTTAGTAAATCTTGGTGTGAAGAAACAGCAAAAGATATTATATGGGAATTCGAAAATTTATTATGTAATAATGATGTTAAAATTAATAATGTAAATCCTGAAGAAAATGAATTTGAAAGTGAAGATTCCTATATTAATAAAAAAGATTACGAAAATTTAAAAGAAAAAGTAACAGAGCAGTTGATAGAATTAGTAGATTATGCGGAAGAACAAATAGAAGATATTGCTGCTTAAATGGAAGGAGAAAAAAATAATATGAATATACAAGATTTAGTCAGAGAAAGAGTAATTGGAAATATAAAGACAGGAAAGAAAAATGAGAAAGGAATACCAGAAAAATTACCATATTTTCATGTTGAAGAGGATAAAGGTACAAGTTATGACATGGTAGAAATCTTTAAACAATTATATCCAGGACAACCAACGAAATTAAAAATAAGATTTACATCTGAAAATCCATTTAATTTTAAATTTAAAAGATATGTGAATGGTAAAGCTGTATGTATAGGAAATGGAACAAAGGCAATAACTGTTGGAAAAGATTCTAAAAATAATAATACACAAATAGAAGTAGAATGTAATGAAGAATGTAGCCATAGACAAAGTGGTAAATGTAAGTTAAAAGGTACATTAAAATTTGCATTAGATGGAATAGAAGCAGGAGGAGTATGGAATCTAAGTACAAGTGGAGGAATTTCACTATCTAATATTGCATCTGAAATTGTTAAATATAAAAGAGCTGGAATGAGTATAGTAGGCGTTCCATTTGAATTAACACTTACAGAACAACAAAGTCTTGCATATGGTACTTATTATAGTATAGATTTACATAGAACAGATATAAAACCTCAATTAGTAACAGATGCACTTCCAAAATTAGCTGAAACCAAAGAAGAAAATAAACAATTAGCAGATAAAACAACAATAAAGGAAAAAGAAAAAAAAGACAAAAAAGAAACTTCAAAAGTAGAAAAAGCAGAACAAATACAACCAGTTAAGGAAGAAAAAGAAAATGCTAAAATAGAAGAAACAAAAAAAGATAGTTTCTCAAATCGTATGACAACAAAGAAATTTATGCCAACTTTAGTTAAAGGAAATAAATTTGATAAAATTATATTTCAAGATATGAATAATCAAGATGTAGAGTATATATTACATCCACGAGCTGATCAAGATATATTAAAATATGGAGTTGGAACTATAATTGAAGTAGAAAGTGCAAAAGTTGAAGAAAATATGAATATCCTTTGTAAATATAAAATTATACAAATTATAAATCCAGATGGAACAGTAACAGAATTTAATGATGAAGAATTAAAAAAAGCAGTTTAATTAGGACTTAAACAGCTTTATTTTTTTATATTAATATGAAAGGAAATTTTTAAAATGTTTAAGATAATAAAAAAATCCCTAATAATATTACTACTTATAACTATTAAAGTTATAGTTTATATTGCTAAAATTATACACAATTTTTATAAGGAAAACAAGAGCAAAATAGAAAAATATTCAAAAAGTTTTTACTATGTTTTAAAAGAAGAATTAACTAAATAAAGGATAAAACATATGAGAAATAAATATAACTATGGCGAATTAGTTAAAATAAGTGGTATGGGAAAAAATTTTGGAGAGGTAAAAAATAGATTAGGCTTTATTATTAGAAAAGATGATTTTTACGAAGATTATTATGTAGAGCTAGTATTTGGAGAAAAAGATTGGTTTAATGAAGAGTCAATAGAAAGAGTTCTAGGGGAAAAAAGAAACAAAACAGAAAAATATCAAGTAAGATTTTGCACGACAAAACAAGGTTATGAACTAATACAAGCAAAACTTAAAGAAAAAGAGCCAATTAGCAATAATAAATTCAAAAAACTAGATATCTACAGAAAATTTCAAAGAGATGGTAAAGATTATATAATCATAGGATGGAAGTCAGTATTCTGGCCTGTAAGCAATAAAAGTATAAGAACATTAGAAATAGCAATGAAAGAATTTAAAGACTTAAATATACCATTTCAATATGTTTTGTTAAATGAAGATAGATTAACAGATATAAGAACAATGGAATTTTGTGAAAATGATAATAATGTAGAGGTTTTTTCTATAGAAAGAAAAATTAAAATTAAAAGTTTAAAGTAATCTACAAATTTGTAGGGAAAGGATAAAAGATGATAGCAATAAAAATATTAAATGTTATGACTAAAATTGGTCCAATAATTAAAGATAAAACCAATGAAGAAAAAGGATTTGATTATGCATCAATTGCGAGTATTATAATTAGAGCAAGAGAAGCAATGATAGAAGAAAAGGTTATTATGATACCATTAAAGCTAAATCAAGTTGTACAAAAAGGAAATGATGTAATAATAGACATGGTATATAGATTTTATGATGCAGAACCAAATGAAGATGGAAAATGTGATTATATGGATGTAAATATACCAGGAGAAGGAGCAGACAAAGAAGGTTGGGCTGTATATAAGGCACTAAGTGGTGCTTATAAGTATGCTATAACACAAACATTTGCAATTCCAACGATAGATGATGCTGAAAAAGACAAATACACAACAAATAATGAAGAAAGCAATAACAATGATACTGTTACTGAAAATGTAGATGCTGAAGGAAGTTTAGATGAAAATAGTATAGATAAAATATTAGGTGATCCAGATATTAACGATTTTGATAATATATTTTCATTAGGTGAAAAAGCTGGATAGAAAGGTTTGAAAAAATGTATATAAAAAGTATTAATAATGTAGTTGGGTACAAAGATTTGCCAGATGGATTCAATATTGAATTTAACGAAAATAAAACATATATTGTAGGAGCAAATTTCCAAAGGAAAACAACAGTTGGAAGTCTTTTTAATTGGTGTCTAACAGGTACTAGTTTAAATGGAAAAGAAAAAGAACAAGTTGCCAATGATACTAAAAGAGTAAGCAATGTTATCGTTGATATAACTTTTGTAGACAATTTTGGTATAGAACATAGACTTATTAGAGATAAAGGTAAAGAAATACACTTAACTTTAGATGGCAAAGAAATAAAACAAGAAAATTTAGCTCAATTCTATAAAAATAAAGATATATTTTTAGTAGCACATAATCCGTATTATTTTTGGACTTTAGAACCAAAAGAACAAAAGGATTTGGTTAGAAATATATTACCTATTATTGACTCCGAAGAAACATTTGAATTACTAAATGAATATGAGCAACAGGTAATAAAAGAACCAATAGAAAATTTAAGTAGTTATACAGATGCTCGAAATGCTGATATAGATAGATTAGGAAAAGAATACAATAAAAATATCGGAAAGATTGAGACATTGAGAAGTATAGCATTAGAGCAAGAAGGATGTTTATTGGAATTTACAAGAGAACAGGAGTTAAAAGATTTACAAGAAAAATATGAAAGTATATCAATGAATTTCGATAATTCTAATTTGGAAGATTTAAAGAGAAACATAGAGGGAATAAATAGAAGGCTACAAGAGATTATTAAAGAAGATTTAGAAAAAATTTCAGAACAATATAATAGAGAAAACAAAAAGCTAAAACAAGTTGAAAATGAGCATCCAATATGTCCATCTTGTAGACAAGAAATAAAAGATAATGAAGCAGGAGAGCATTTAAAACAATTTTTTCAAAAGGAAATGAATAGATTCCAAGAAAAAGCAAATGAATTAAAGGAAACTGCAAAAAAATTAGCTGAAGAAAAGAAAGAAAAACAAGCTCTTTATGAAAAATTAAGTACTTATGATATGAAAGAATTACAGACAGAAAGAGATAATATAAAAGAAAAAATAGATAATTTGCTAAAAGAAAAAAATGATATTTTATTTCATAATCAAGAAGTTCAAATAAAAAGTAAAAGAGTACAAGAGGCAAAAGAAACATTAAATATTTGTGAAAAAGCACAAAAAGAAATACTAGAAAAATTGGAACTTAATAAAATGCAAAAGAAAATTGCTAATAAATTAAAAATATTAGTAATTGAAGCACAAAAAGAACGAATTAAGAAGTATTTAAATAAGGTTGATATTGAATTTAGTAAAGTAGTAAAAACAACAGGAGAGATAGTGGAGTGCTGTAATATACAATATGAGGGAAGAGATTATAAAAAACTATCCAAATCGCAACAAGCAAGAGCTTGTTTAGAAATATCGAATGTATTTAATAATATTTCTGGTATAAATGCTCCAATATTCTTTGATGATGCGGAATCCACTACAGATATTCAAGAAATACCAAATACTCAATTAATAATATCATTAGTAATCAAATATAACAAATTAGAAATTTTATATGATTATGAAGATGTGTTAGACAGAAGAGAAAAATCAATAAAAAAGGAAATTGAAGAACAAGGTTGCTATGAAATACCATTAGCAGCATAAATTTTAAAGTTATCAATAAGATAGCTTTTTATTTTTGAGGAGGAATTTATAAAATGAATGAATATGAAAATGTAATAATTATAAAAACAGATTTAAGCAAAGAGGAAACTTCCAAAGTTATCTTAAAAATAGAAAATAATATAAGAAATTTTGCTGAAATAACTAAAAAAGATGATTTAGGAATAAAAAAATTAGCTTATGAAATAAGGAAAAATAATGAAGGACATTATTTAGTGTATCAATTTCAAGTGGAAGAAAAGATGAGAGAATTTGCAATAAGAGAAATTGAACGATTTTATAGGATAACTGATGAAGTAATTAAATTTTTAATAATAAAATTATAAAGAAAAGAGGATAACATGGTAATTTACATAGTATATCAAAAATTTTATGCTGATTTTGAAAATGGTGAAGATGATGCATTATTTATAGAATGTGGATATAAGAATAAGAGAAAAGCAGTTAAAAAAGCAAAAGAACTAATGAACCAAGCAAAATCAAGTCATTTATATATTGATGAAGATATAAGAAACAAAAGAAATCCATTTAAAAATAACAATTGGGTTGATTTGTATAAGGAAGAAACAGAGCAAGAAGAAAGAATTGGCAGCATAGTAATGGAAGAAATAAAATTAATAGCATAGGAGAAAATAGATATGGATGAAATATTAATGTTTATAGGAATAAGCAAGAGTAAAAAAGAAGTTAGACTTTTAGATGAAAGGTTAAAAAGTAAAGTGTTTAAGTATAAAAATAAGAAAGACTTAGAAGATAAGTTAATAAAATTTGTAAAGCAAGATTTAGATAGAAACAAGGAGGAATTAGATAATGAATAAAGTATGTTTAATAGGAAGACTAACAAAAGATCCAGAAACTAGATATACACAAACTAACAACACGATAGTTGTTAATTTTAGTTTGGCAGTAAATAGAAGATTCGTAAGAGAAAATGAAGAAAGACAAGCTGATTTTATTCCAATTATAGCTTGGGCTAAAACAGGAGAATTTTGTAGTAAATATTTTAAGAAAGGCCAACAGGTTGGAATTGTTGGAAGGATACAAACTAGGAATTGGGATGATGAGCAAGGACAAAAACATTATGCTACTGAAGTAATAGCAGAAGAAGTATATTTTGCAGATAGCAAAAAAGAGGATGCTTTTAGTCAATATGGTGATGTGTTTGCAAACAACAACAATACAAGTTCAGACTTTGAAATAACAAGCAGTGATGACTTGCCATTTTGAGGTAAAAAATAATTGAATATTAAATATAAAAGTGGATTGAAATATATCCACTTTTATTATTGGAAAGGAATTTTAAATGGATAATAAATATGAAGTGTTTATAAAATTATTAAATTTCAATAAAGATAAATATTCACCAGAAAAAGTTTTCAAGGATTTTGTATCTTTATTTGCAATAACTTTAAGTAATAAAGTATCTTATAGTCAAAAAAATAGCAATATGTATGAAAAGATATTTCAAAATTATGAAAAAGAAGAACAATCTAATTTTTATGCATTATCAATAGAACTAACTAGATTATTTTGTCATGAAAAAGATCCTTATGACATATTGGGAGAAATATATCAAAAAATTACTAATCAGAGTTATTTGAAATTAATTAATAATAATCCAATACAAGAAGTAGGAAAAAAGTTACAAGGTGTTATTAATATAAACAAAAAAGCTAATAATGGGAAAATGATAGAAATGAATTGCGGAAGTGGTGCAATGATACTTGCCTATGCTAGTACATTAAAAATGTTTAAATTAGATTACAAATTTGATTTAGAAGTAACAGCCATTGATACAGATATAATCAATGTTTTTATGACTTATATTCAATTATATTTTTTTGAAATAGGAGCAGTAGTAATATTAGTAGATGAAAAAACAAATAAAGAATTAATGAGATTATATACGCCATTTTATGAAGATGATATGGAAAATTTAATGGCTGCATAGAGGGGAGAAAATAAAATTGATAGAAAAGATTCAAGAATTAGAAAGTGAAATAAATGAAAAATTAAAATCTAATAATGTTGTAGTAAGGATTCTAGGAAATGAAGATAAAAATAAAGGTAGCATTATAATATTAAAAGATAAAAAAATAAATAGATGTTTTGAAATAGAAATCATTTCGTGCTGTCAAATAAATATTATCGAAAATAGTAAAAAAATTGAAACTGGACTATTTATAGAAGATTTGGAAAACTGGATTTATAATTTATACAATCCTATAGAATATTTATATGAATTTGTTGGTGGTAAATTAAACAATAGGATATTGACAAGAGAAGAAATAAATGAAATATCTAATGAATTGACTAAAGACTATAGTGAGGAAAGAAAAAAGGGAATAGCAGTACATCGAAAAGAATTAGATAATCAGCCAACGGTAGAAGGATACTTAGGACCAATGTATAACGGAATTGACTATGGAAAAATTATTTTAAGGTATGAAACACAAGAAGTATATGATATGCTATCAGATTAAACAAAAGAGAGGAGAATACATATGCAAAATAATAATGTGTATGAGTATATAAATATAACTAATGTCGTGAATCAATTACACCTCAAGAAAACATGTACGAAAGGATGTAATATTTATGCTATTTGTCCGTTCTGCCAAAGTTCAAAAGAAAAAAATGGTTACTTAAAAATTAATACTATAAAAAATGTATATATGTGTGAAAAGTGTGGATTAAGTGGTAGTTCAATAGATTTATATGCAAATTTGAAATATATTTCTACAAAAGAAGCTTTTAAAAGATTACTAAAAGAAACACCAGTATTAGATAATATACCATATACCTATAATAATCCTGTAAAAGATGAATACTACAGAGATATAGTTTATAGAAATTTTTTGGAAATGCAAAATTTGAATGATTTACATTATAAAAAGTTAAAAAAAATGAATTTTACAGATGATTATATTAAGGAAAATCAATTTAAAAGTATAGAAAATAATAACAATAAGAAAAAAGAAATATGTATGAAATTACAAGAACAAGGTTTAAAGTTAGATGGTATTCCTGGATTTTTCCAGGATACCGATTTCAAATGGACATATAAATCGCACAAAGGAATATTCATTCCAGTTACTCTGAATAATAAAATTCAAGGTTTAAGAATCTTATTAGATAATGAATATAGGCTAGATACAGAAAATATATGGTTTAGTAGCAATAATGAATATAATGGAACAAAAGCAAGTAATTGGCCTATGATATTAAAAGATAATACAGTTAATTGGATTGATATGTATAATTCTGATAATAGTACAAGTATTATTATTGCTACAGAAATGATATTAGCACATAAGCTATTTAATAATACAAATAAAACAGTTATAGGTATTCCTAATAATATTGATAAAGATTTAATATTGAGTATTGTTCAAAGAATGAATGCATCAGAAGTATTTTTATATGCAGACAAATATACAATTTTACATACAAGTACTTTAATGTATGAAAATACTGTAAAGTCATTAGAAAGACAAAATATAAAAGTTGAATTTAGAGTGGCATTAAATGAAAATGATATTGGTAGTGAATTAAAAGAAAACGAAAAGAATATAAAAATAGCTTAAAGGAGGAATTGCTTATTGAAAAGAAGACAAGAAATAGAAGTATCAAATAAGCTAATAAAAAGTTTAATAGAGAGAGACTTTCTAGTTCATAAGTATTATGCTAGGACAACCAAAAGTGTATATCTAAAACTAGATTATGGAGCATGTTGTGGAATAAGAATTAGTGATCACAGAGGAAAGAAAAAATACAAATATAAGTTTAACCTTATAAAACAATATAAAGGGCCAAAAACAGTGCTTGATAAAGGATTTATTAGATTATTTTACAATTATAATAATACTGAAGAACTAATAGCTGATATTCAAAATGAAAAGAAAATTAAAATTAATAAATATGGCTTGGAAAATTATAAAAAATATATGAAACTAAATTCACAAGATAATTTATACAAGTCATTTAAAAAAGTAGCATAAAAGATGGGAGATGATCTCATCTTTTATTTTAATTATGAAAAATAGGAAAGGATAATAATATATGAAAATAAAATATGATTATTTATATGCAGTGGAATATAGTAAACCCAGTTTGATGGATGAATATGGATATAAGTATGTTATTCCTGGTTTATATACTGCTTATAGAACGGATAATGGATTTGAACATTTTAAAGAAATATATAGTTTAAAAGTAAAAAGAATAGAAGTACAAAAGTATCGTGATACATCAGATACAATAAAATTAATATATTTTGAACCAATAATAATAGATGAGCCACTTACATTTTGGAAAAAAGGAGAAATAAAAAGAGGTATGAAGCATTTTATAGGATTAAGTAATGGAAGTTATGTAGATTGCTACTATAAGCATTATAAAGATCATGTACTTGTAATGAGACCTAATCCTAATGCAAAAGAAGTATATAAACCATACAACTACTTTGCAATGGGAGAAGAATGGGGTTAAATTTATAAAGATAGGAGATAAAAATGAATTTAGAAAAAATTGAAAAAATAGAATATAAAGCATATGAAAAGCTAATAAATATTGAGCTATTTAATGAAATTATTGCATTTATATCCAATACGCGAACAGGAAAAGAAACAAATAATATTTTATATGAAATAGAAAATAAATGTATTTGGAACAAAAGAGTTAGTTGTCAAAATTTTCAAGAGAAATATAAGTTTCAATACTTTGGAGAACTATTAGAAAGATATGAAGAAAGAATGGAAAATAGTATTGAAAATATTAGAGCTATAGTTTTAGCCTTAGGATATGGTAAGAATATTATAGAAAATAGTATGATAATGGGAACACAACTAATAGACTTTATTAACAGGATAAAAAGTGTAGCTGAAAAAGACATATATATTAAAGGTGCTTTGTATTTATATGATAGCAAAAAATATGATAAATATGGAGAGGATTTGTTTAATAAAGATTATTCAAATACTGAAGAAATAATTTTTGTGTTATCGATCTTTTCTGATAGAGTTAATGAATTTTTTGATCATAAGAGAGAACAAATAATAAGATTATTAGCAAAAGATAGAAATATGGAAGTAATAGGAAATATAGGAATATTATCATGGTTAGTGAAAAATATATATCCATTAATATACAAGGACAGAAAAAAAGACATATCAATATTAAAAGCACTAATCAAATTACCTACAGGATTTCAAAAAGAAGATACTACTACATATAAAGAACTATTAAATAATGGATATAGTGAAGAGGATATAGCATATCTAAACTATTTTATGCTGTATTATCATCCTGTTCCAAAAACTGTCAAATTAGGATATTCAATAGTTGAAGAAAAAATAGCAATCAATCTATGTAAAGTATATATAAACAATGAGAAATCGTACGAAAATAATGTATATAATTTTATTCGAGGGATATTGTGTAGATACGATAAATTTGATATTAAATGTTATGGATATTCAGGAATAAAAGATGCCATAAAATATGAGATAAATGTAACAAATCCTATAACATTTACAGAATTGTATCAAGAATTAGGTGAAAACTTATATTCTTTTGATATTTTAGATGAAAAATGGGATATTGTATCAAAAAAAATGGAAGAAGATAAATATGAAGAGATACTAGATAAATTCCTACTAAATTGTAAAAATGAAAAAGACAGACTACTAAATAGCATAAAAAAATATAATGAATTGACAGGAAAAAATTATGTTGAATCTTTTTTAAATCGTAGCTATTATAGACAAATTGTATTTGATTTTTTAGTAGATAACAATGTAATTTTATTAAAAGATTTTTTTGAAAATATTTTGAAAAATGGTAAACAAAACGAAGAAAATTATTTGAAATCATACATAAAAGGAGTAAAAAATAAGAAATCATTTGAATTTTTAAAATATTTATTAAGAATAAATAAATATAATATAAATGAAATTAGTGATATTGGGTTTGATTTTGAAGAACTATTAAATCATTATGGTTATTCGTATTCTTCATATACACTAAATTTAAAAAAGAAATTTTTAAACATAAAAGAGCAAAAATTTTTATTTAATTGCTTAGAGAATTTTATATTTTATTATAGACCAAAAAAGTATTTGAAGTTTTTAGAAGCAGCATTAAAATATGATAAAATAGATAAATTTTTTAAAAAGTCAGAATTAAGAAATATATATTTATTACTTTGTGAACTAGAACCTAAAACTTATAATCATGAATGGTTACAAAAGAAGTTTTTGACTACTGAAGAACTAGAAGAAATTAGAGAAAAAGAGAAGAGAAAAAAACAATTAGAAAAAGAAAATGAACTATTAGAGGCAAAGAAAAGTGTTATGGAAGGATTTAAGCAAGAAGAAATAGACACATTAGAAAAGTTATACAAATTTTGTGATAAATTTGAATATTCAACAACAAAATTTCAGTTTTGTGCGGATATAGTAAAAGAATATTTACTGAAAAACATTTCAAAATTTATTACAAATAATGACAATACAATGCAACTTATGGATATATTAGAAATTTTAATAGATAAGGAAAAAATATCAACAGTAGAGTTTACAAGAATAATGTATGAATATATAAAAAAGGGGGTTCAAAAGGATGAATACATTAATACAACATGCTAAATTAGCAATTCGAATGAATAACAATGGCATAAATAGAGAATTTATCAAAAAATTTCCAATAGAAGAAATTATAGATTGCTGTAATAGAATAGAACAAAATAAAATTTTAAATGATGAATATAAAGATAATGAAGTAATACAAGAAGAAATAATAAAAGATGAGAAATTTATACATTATCTTAATATAGCATATAAAAAAGACCTAGATATGGTGGGGTTTGAAGAATTATTAATAGCAATAAAGCAGCATAATGAAAAGATGACAGACTATTCAATAAAAGATATACTTAATGTATTATATAATAAAGAATTGTTTTATAAATCATATTATGATTACTTGAAATACTTTAGAAATGAGAGCATTTCATTAAAAAAAAGAATTACAAATAATCTAAATCATTTTCATTGTCAAAGTGATATAGAATTTAATGAATTATCAGAGAATGAAAGAAAATTAGTTACTTTATTAGATTTAGATGATAAAAATTTAATACCTACAAATGTAATAAAAGAAATCTATGAATTGTTATCAAATAATGAAGAATTAAGAAACATCATAGATTTTTTAAATGCTCATAGTTTATATATTCAATTAGATGAACAAGATTATAAAGTAATAAATAATAATGCTAAAGAAATAAAAAATTATATTAAATCTATTACTGATAAAATTAATAATGATGATATTACTTACAGAATGCTTTTAAAGTGGGTAGGCAACGGTTGTAGTGTATATGATTTAAAATCAATAGAGCAAAAAATCAGCAAGGTAGAAACAGAAAAACTAGAAAGCATCTTTAGTAACAGAAGTAGTTATATAAATTTCATATATGGTAATAAATTAAAAGAATTTCCTTTGGATAGTATTTATGGAACTAAAGAAGAATTAATAATTTATGCTATTAGTAACAATAAGAAAAATTTTCTAAAATTGATACAAAACAATATGAATGATTTTTTAAGTATTCCAAGTAATTCTATTTTATATAGTAAAAATTTTTATACAAAATATATTAATTTAAATGAACTTACATTGAAACACTTGAATAAGTTAAAACTAATGGATTATCATATAAATTATAATATAGACTACTTGAAAGAACAGTTATATACCTTTGAAGAGATAAACGCTTTATTTTCAATAGAAAAACAATATATAAAGTTATATAATGAATTATTAAGTTTACCAATAGATGATAGGTTATTGAGAATAAGGCAGTTTATAAAAAAAGATTTATTAAAACATATAACAAATGATGATAGAATAACAAAATTAGCTGATAAAATACGAATAAAACCGTTATATACTTGGTTAGAAGATGATTTTAATAGAATAGAAGGTATAAAAGCAAGTGATATAATAGAAATACTGATTAATTATGATGCTATTGAAAAATTACTTCCAGAAATAACAAAACAAAATGAATTAACATATATATTAAGAAATATTAGTAAATTAGATGATTATAGTAATTTACAAAGTATAAAAGATAATATTGAAAATTTTGACGATTATTGGAGTAACTTAAAAGATGCTATGCAATTTAGTGAAGAATTTGTAGTAAAATATAAAGAAAATATAAAAACCTTTTTACTTAATAATGGATCGGAATTAGCATATTTATATTATTTAGAATGTGATAAAGAACACAGAGAATCCTTTAAGTTAATTATAAAAGCAGAACTAATGAATGAATTTAGAAAATTGAAATATCATACTAACGATTTAAAAAAAGAAATTGATTTTGAATTAAACAATAGTCAAATAACAGAATGGACTGAAAATAATTCAAAAATTGTTAAAGACAAATATGATATTGGAGAATATGATGATTTTTATTATACTATGATTCTTGGAGAATATCCTGAAAAAACATGCTTATCTTACAGAGATGGTGGTTATAATAAATGTCTATTAGCTTGTTTTGATAGTAACAAAAAAGTTTTGTATGCTAAAATAAATAATAAAATTGTTGCGAGAGCAATGGTTAGACTAACGAAAGGAAGCTATAATAAAGAAAAAGGAAATAACAAATCAATAAATTTTATTGATGTAGAAGAAAGCACACAAGAAGAATTAGAGGACAAAAAAGAATATTTGACTTTATTTTTAGAAAAAGCATATACATCTGGAATTAATGAAGGTGAGAGAAACACAATAAAGAAATTATTTATAAAGTTACTAAAAGAAAAAGCAAAGGCAATGAATGCACTATTAGTACTAAGCTGTAACTATAAAGAAGAAATAGATGAACAATTTATTTCTACAAGATATTATATGTATATATCTAAATCAAAAGCAGGTACACAATACTTAGATAGTTTAAGCGGACAAGCTACAATATCTGATGAAGGACAATATAAAGTTAATACATTTTTAATATGGCAACCAAAAGAAGATGGAGATTCAATATTTGAAGGTAATATATTTTAAAAAATTGTATAAGAGGTGAAGTAAAATTCATCTCTTAATTTATTTAATAATAGGAGGAATAGAAATAGATGAGTATAGAAAAAGAAAAATCAAATTATAAACAACTATTTATGGATTATTGCAAAGACAAAATAAAAAATTTAGGTAATATAACTGTAGATGAAGAAATAATGGAAGATAATTATATTAACGATACTAAAATATTGTATGTGTTACCAAATGTAAGAGGGTGTGAATATGTAAATGTACTAAGAGATGATGAAGGAGGTGCTATATGGGTAAATCCAGAAGGGAACATAGTATTAGAAGCAGGTGGTATGGCCAGTGCCAATGATGATATAGTTGAATTAAAATTCACAGCAATAGACAAGGAATATTATGAGGAAATATTAAAATATTGGTCTGAATATTATTTTGATGAAATGATGGAAAGAGAAAAAATAGATAAAGCTCAAAGAAAAAAAATAGAAAAAGAATTTAAACTACCAGAACCATTTAAATATAATGTAATAAGTAGAAATGGAGGAGCAGATGTAGAAATTTATACTCCTAATATTTCAGATTTAAGAGCAACTACAACTACTATGAAAGGTACAAAACACATACAAGAGTGGTTTGACATAGATGGATTATGGCAAGTAAATATATTAGATGATAATGGTAATTTTAAAAAATATGAATATGTAACAGGATGGCAAAATGCTATTAAAATATTAGAAAATACATTAAAAAAGCTAACAAAATAGAAAATGTATAAATTTATAAAAAGGTAGGAATAGGAATGGAAGGTATAAAGAGATTAGCTGAAATGCTAGAAGGTCAAAAAGATAAATATTTAATTATTATTGTAAATCATTTAATGCTTCAAACAGAAATGAATGAGGCATTTTTAAATGAAGAAAAGAACTTAAAAGATATGGCTACATATATTAAAGATATAGCAAAGAAACAAGCAAAAAGTGGAGTAGCTGTTATAGAAGATGCAGTAGTATTCAAATGGGCTAAAGAATATTTTATGAAATCAAATAAAGAGTTAGGAATTAAAGAAACCAGATTAGATAGGGGAAAACATGGAGATGTAAGTAAAGTTGAAACTAAAGAAAACGAGGATAACTTTGGATCTATTTTTGACATTGATGATAATAACGAAAATACTAGTGATAACAGTAAAAAAGAAGATATAGAACAAATATCATTATTTGCAGCTTAATAAGGAGGAACAAATTGTGTATGTAAAAAAAGAAATAAGAGAATTTATAGAAAAGATGCCTAAAAAAGAAAAATTAACTAGAGAGTGGAAGAAATTCATACAAGAAAGTACAATAAAGCATAATTTATTAATAGAACATGGAAAAGAAGAATATGAATGCACACATTGTGGAAAATATTCATATGGAAAACTATTAAGTGATAGAAATTACAAATATCATGATATATGCAGATTTTGCGGAAAAAAATATGAAATAAGAAGAAGTAATCTAAAAAATTACTTCTTCTTATATAATGTAGCAATAGTTGATAATATTAATAATAAATTAGTTATGAGATATTTTCAAGTATATAGATATTATAATAATAGGATTAGAAGATTCACAAATAGTATTGCAGAATTTGCTAGATATGTACCTGAATATGATATTACTTTATTAAATAACAGATGTCCAAAGGGAATAAATATATATCATGATGAAGAAATAAAAAAATGGAGAGTATTTGCAGGAGAATATTATAAGCATAAAGGATATGATGCTATCTATCTTAGAGATATAGATGAAAAGAAAAAAGGAACTATTTATCAATATATACCTTTAGGTGATGCTATCAATCATTTAGAAGATGTTAGATATAACAATTTTTATAACATATTTGAAAAGGCAAAATATGAAAGTTTTGAACTCTTACTAAAATTAAAATTATATAATTTAGCATTAAATCATGCTGAATGGTTCTTTGAAAAAGGAAGTTTTGAAAAAAGGTTTGGAGTAAAAAAGAACTTTTATGATTTTATGAAGAAACACGATATATCATATGAGGAATTATATGTATTAAAACTGATTCAAAGACCTAATATAGAAATAATAAGAAGTCTTTTAAGAATATCATTTTCTAATTTAAATGATTTAGAAAAAGCAAATAACTATATAAGTTTAGTTAAACTGGCTGAATATTCAAAAACACAAAATAATTTTTCTATTCAACTTTATTTAGATTATATAGATAATTTAATGAAAATAGGAATACCACTTACTAAAAAGAAATTATTACCAGCAAATTTTTCTGAAGCACATGATATAAGTATGAAAAAAGTTAAAATTGCTGAAAATAAGTTGTTAGATGAGAAAATAAAGCAAAGATATGAAGAATTAAAAAGGAATAACTATAATGATAATAAGTTTTGTATTAGACCCGCAAAAACTTTAAATGATATGAAAGATGAATCAAATCAACAAAATAATTGCGTATATAGTAATTATAGTGAAAAATATGCTAATGGTATTACTGATATATATTTTTTAAGAACGTTAAAAAATCCAGATAAATCATTAGTAACAGTCGAAGTATTGGATGGAAAAGTAAGACAAAAATATGAAAAAAGAAATACAGCGATTAATAAAGAAGAAAAAGAGTTTTTGAATTTATGGGAAAAGAACATATTAAATGTAGCTTAATAAATGAAAGGAAAGTGATAATATATGGCTTATTTAAAGAAAGAATACAGAATATTAATGGAGAGAATAGATAAGGAATTAAAAATGCCACAAGGTTGGTATTTTTTTGTTAAGAAACAGAAAGAAAAACAAAACTTTATTATAAAAACAAAGGGAAAATGTACTTGTAGAAATTGTAATACAGAATTTGAAACAAATAAAAAAATTAATGAATATGATAAGTGTCCTAAATGCCATAATACTTATTTGATAAAACAAAGTAATTATAGTTTTCATATATTTGAAGATGTATTAGTTTTGCTTGATAGATTAGAAGATAAATGGGTAATACGATTGTTTGAGATATTTACTAGATATACAAAAAATGAAATATATCATTCTAAACCAGCAGAGTATGGAAGAATAGTTATTGATAAGGATATGAAAAATGTAATGGAATTTGCTAATGATAGGGCAGTAGGCACTATGTGGGGTGAACTATTTATTAATCACACAAAAACAGGAAAAAAGTGGAGATGGTATAATAAATATTATAGATCATTAGATACTTATGGAAAAGTATATGATAAAAACTTAGAAGAACTATTTAAAAATACAGAACTTAAATATTCTCAATTGTGGAAAATAGCAAAGGAAAATGATGAAATTGATATAAAATATCATTTATTAAATAATTTTCCTAGCACAGAATTATTAGCAAAAATGGGATTGTATAAATTAGCAGTTTGCTCTGGAGATTTTAATAAAGGCAAAAGTTTTAAAGAAAGATTTGGAGTAGACAAAAGCTATTACGAATTTATGAAAAAAAATAACATAGATAGAAATGAATTGAACATCTTAAAAATGTATAAAAAGCCTAATATCGAAAATATAAAAGTTTTAAGCAAATTTTATATCTCTGATTTAGAAAAAGTCAAAAAATATGTCTCAATTGAAAAGTTTGCAGAATATGCAAAAAATAAAAGAAATTTTGATATACAGATGTATATAGATTATTTGGGATTTTTAGAAAAACTAAAAATGGATTTGAAAAATAAAAAATATCTATTTCCAAAAAATCTGAAAGAGAAACATGATGAATATTCAAGACAAATACTTATAAAAAACAATGCAAAGATAAATAGAGCAATAAATAGAAGATATAAACAATTAAAGCAAAATACCTATAGTAATAAAAAATATATTGTAATGCCAGCAGAAAGTTTTATATCCTTAGAAGATGAAAGTACTCAACAAAATCATTGTGTAAGAAATTATGCTGAAAAGTATGCAAAAGGGAAATGTGATATATATTTTATGAGAGAAGCGAGTACACCAAATAAATCACTTGTAACAATAGAAGTAAAAGAAAGAAAAATAGTACAAAGTAGGACAAAGAATAATGGAAATCCTAACAATAATCAAATAAGATTTTTAAATAATTGGGAAAAAGAAGTGTTAAATAAAGCTGCATAACATAGAAAGAGGAGTTTTGCTACTCCTTTTTCTATAAATATTTATATTTTTCTGATTTTTAGGTCAAATTTTCAAAAAATGATAAACATAGAAAAGTGCATCAACCCCTGTATTTTTCTATGTTTATTGCTATTTTTTAGAATTTTTTTTTTGAACTTGAAAATGCTAATATAATGATATTACAATAGTAGTATAAAAAAATAGGAGGTACAAGATTATGAAAAATGTTAATTATGCTGATATGGCTAATAATTTATTAGGAGATGAATTATATTATAAATTCATTACAGAAATTGCAAAGGAAGGAAAGGGAGAAAATTTAGTTGACTTTGGAAAAGAAGTTGTAGAAAAATGTTGTTTATTAATAGTTTCATTAGGAATGTCGAATGCAATAAAAATGGATAAAGTGAAAATTTGCTTAGGAAGAGAAGTTATAGAAATATCTTGTAAAGAGTTCGCAGCAAAATATGAAAAATATAGTAAAGAAATTGGAAAAAACATAGTTGAAACAATAGGATAGATTAATTAGATAAGCATATAAATGGGAAATAAGCTGATTTCACTTGATTAAATTGACATAATATGGTATAATTAAAGAGTGTAAAACGCAATATTTTGTAGGAGAAATTTAGAATGAGTAATGAAATAACTGTAAAATTAAAATGTAGTATAAAAGAATTTTGCAATATTATCGAAAGCAAAGGGTTTGAAATAGTAGATAGATTCTTACTGGATGATACTTATTTTATACCTAAAGATATAGATATTCATAAATTAACGCCAAGAGAAATATTAAAACATTCCATTTTAATAAGAGATATTACTCAATATATGTCAGATAAACACAAAGTATTTAAAATGACCTATAAGAAAAAGAATATAGCAAGTAATGGAGATATTATTAGCCAACAGAATATTGATTGTGATATTAGTAATATAAATGATGGCAAAAAATTTTTAAATGCTATAGGGTATAAAGAAATAATGAATATTAAAGAAAACAACATTGTTTATGGAAAAGAAGGATTAAATATTGCATTAAAAGATATAGAAGATGGAGAAAAACTAATTGAAATCGAAACAGTAGAAACTAATGAAGATTTGAATACAGTAGAGAAATTAAAAGAAAAGCTAAATGAATTACAACTTCCATTGGATACTAAAGATTATTTTATAAAAAAAGCTGAAATGAAACTTAAACAAATTTCAGAGGATGGTGTATAATATGTCAAATGTCAATTTAAACTTGTACAAGATTTTTTGTAAAGTTGTCGAATCAAAAAGTTTATCTGATGCATCTGAAAAATTAGATGTGTCTGTTCCTAATATAAGTACTCAAATATCAAACTTAGAAAATCAGTTAGGACTAAAACTATTTAATAGAGAACCAAAAGGACTTAAAATAACAGAAGATGGAAAAGAATTATATGAAATAGTAAGTAAGTCAATATCTAGTTTCGATTTTGCAGAAAAGATGGCTCAAGATAAGAATAATATAGAGACTGGAAATATAACAATAGGTTGTCCATCTCATTTTACAACATATTTTTTAATGGATAAAATTGAAAAAGTAAAGAGACAGTATCCAAAAATAAATATAAAAGTAGTATGTGAAGCCGATACTAATAAAATGCTTGAATTATTACAAGAACATAAGATAGACTTTGCTATAATAGATAGTGATCTAGATAGAATTAATGTAGTTGTTGAAGAAATATTAAAAATAGAAAACATATTTGTTTCAAAAGCTCCATTAATAATTCAAGATATAAAAGAAATACAAGATTTAAATTGTATATTAAATCTTGAAAATACAAAGACAACTCAATGCTTAAAGGAAACATTAAGAGAGTATAATGTTGATATAAAAAGCAACATGATGTCTGATGCTACAGAAGTAAGAGTAGATGCAGTTAAAAGAAACATGGGAATAGCATATGTTATTAAAAAGTCAGTAAAAAGAGAATTAGAAGCTAAAGAACTGTATGAAGTAGAATTGCCAATAAAATTGCCAAGTGTAAAATTAAACTTAATATACTTAAAAGGCGAACTTTCAAAAGTGTCAAAATCATTTATTAAAAACTATTTAAGAAATAAAGAATAATAAAAATGTAAAATTATGTTAATTAAAATAAAACTATTCTTAATAAAAAAAGAATAGTTTTTTTGTGTTACTTCACATATAATGTTATTGTATAAAAATATATATGAAATGAGGATATATATATGTATAGTAAAAATAAAGTATGTTGGAAAATAACAACTAAATGTAATCAAGGATGTAAATATTGCTTTGGATTCAATAATATAGCAGATTTATCCTTTGAAGAAAATGAGAAGGTATTAAATAATCTAATTAACAATGGATTAACACATTTAACATGGACTGGTGGAGAGGCAGTATTATATCCAAGAATTAATGAATTAATGAAATTATCAAAGGAAAAAGGAATAATCAATAAACTTGTTACCAATGGTATTTTTATTGCTGAAAATGATACAGAATATGTTGAAGATATTTTAAACAACTTAGATGAAATTAATTTATCTATTGACTCTACTGATAACAATATAAATGTTTTATTAGGAAAAAAGAATAATCATTTAGAAATTATAAAAAAAGTATTAGAGAAAACTAAAAACAAAAAAATTAAAGTAGGAATAAATACTGTAATTACTAATAAAAGTATAGAGAAATTAGAAGAATTAGGAGAATTTTTAAATAATTATAAAATAGAAAAATGGAAATTTTTAAAATTTATGCCTATAAGAGAAAGAGCATTAGAAAATAAAGATTTATTTGGAGTAACTGAGGCTGAATTAGAAAGCAAAGTTAATCAACTAAGAAAGTATGAAAATATAAAAGTTGTCCAATATAAAAAACAATCTGAATTTGAAAAGAGTTTAGTAGTTCTTCCAAATGCAGATATTATCCAAACACAAAATGGAAAAGATAATTATTTAGGAAATGCATTAGAGCAAGAAGTCATCGACTTTGAAAGAATAAGTGGAAAGAATAAAATTAGGACTATAATTGCTCATAATAATGAAGAAATTAGAAATACAATAGTAGATTCAATAAAGAAATTGGGATTTGCTGATGTAGTTGCTACAGCTACAAATGGAATAGAAACATATAATAAGATTATTGACTTGAAACCTGAAATGGTATTTGCTAAATTTGAAATGGAAGACATGAATGGATTTGAGATTGTAAAGAAGTCAAAAGAAAAATTAGATAGCGATATTCCAGTATTCAATATATTTGCTGAGGAAATGCCTAAAAATGAAATTGAAAAAATTTATAATATTGCAGGTCGAAAATTTAATGCAATAATATCTGAAGAACAATATCAATTTGAAGTACCATTTATTTTGGAACAATATAAAAAATATAAAGAGTATAAAGAAAGCAAAGAACAATAAAAATAATAAAAAATCAAGAAATATTTTAAAATCTAAAAAAATATTTCTTGATTTTTTTGTATGTGTAGATAACCAACAAAGACATCTAAAAATCTTCCAGGCGATATATTTTTTCCTTGTTCAAATTGCATTACAATAGGATGATTTTGTAATATATGCCTTTTTCTATTTAATGGTTTCAATGATGTTCTAAGTGAAGAACGAATTGCTTCTTCATCCATATCTTTATGATGATATGAGAGTATTTCAAATAAAGATTTTAAATCATGTATTAAATATGTAAAATGATAACATTCGGTAATTGCTTCTATCATAAGATCAGTACAAGGAGAGTTTATAACAAATCCTAATTCTCGTAATAGTACGTTCATTTCATTTTCATCAAAATCATCATATTTATATTTTTCGTTCATTTGACTAATTGTATTATATAAATTTCGTAGTTTAACAGGTTTTTTAAAAAATTTATAGATTTTAGATACATTAACGAAAGTAACCTGTTCTTCAGCTGAGTTAGCAGTCAAAAGTATATTAGAATTATTTCCTTCATTATAAGTTATAGATAATCTATCAATTATTTCGGTTGAATTTATATCATTGAAGTGTGAATCTAAAATAAATATATTCGGTTTTATTTTCAAGTAAGTAGATAATGCTTGATCTCCGCTATTTACAGTTTTAATTTTTAAATCACGGCATTTTGATAAATACCTACAATATTTATTCGCTTCTGCAACATTTTCTTCAGCGACAAGAACTTTTATCATTTACTTTAGACACCCCCAAAAAAAACAAAAAATAATTAAATTCACCAATATTATATCACTAAAATTATGTAAACACAATACAAAAATGGAAAAATATTACAAAGAAATCAAATAAAGTGTCCCGTTTATCGCCGTTTTCAACACTGATTGTGGAAATCGAAATATAATGCAGCTAACTTAATCAAAGTCTGAAAAGGAGACACTACAAAAGATTTTATAGAAACAGAGGAAAATTACAAAAAATATTTCGGACTTTGATGAGTAAAAAATATCCCCCAAAAGATTAAGAAAGCTCCTTTTAGAAATTGTTAAGTCAATTTTCTTTAAGGAGTCTTTATATGTTAGAGAATTTTGCTAATGTTAGCAGCTATAATAAATTTAATAGAATAACATATTTTCTAACAAAATTATCATGTTTGTTTTCAAAAATTAGGTATGCGTGTTTTCCATGTGTACTTAATTTTTTTTTAGATACAAATGAAAGACACTGTCGTGATCCGCCGAGTTCATTTCAAAAAAATGAAATGAATAGGAGGAAAGAGAAGTGCGATACGAAGTAGATAGTTATACTTTAGAATATGTGGAGGATGAGGATAAATATTATATATCTTTTAGAGATAGTGTAGAACAGGATTGTAGAATTGAAATTGATAAAGATATATTTGATACTTATACCAATTCTAAAAAAGCATATATAAAAATAAAAAATGAAACAAGTAGACATTTAGAACAATCAGACTTAACAGAAGAGGATATGTATAAAAGAGCATTTGAACCAGTTGAAAGTGTAGAGGAAACTGTTATAAAAAATATAGAAAAAGAAAAAGTAAATGAAGCATTGAAAGACCTGACAAGTACACAATTTAGAAGAATAGATTTACATATTGTAAATGAGATTACGATAAGAGATGTGGCTAAACTAGAAAAGGTACAAAAAAGTCAGATACAAAAAAGTCTCGAACTAGGATTAAAAAAAATAAAAAAATTTTTTGAAGAATAGGGGAGTACAAAACGGCATTTTGTGAGCAAATAAGTGAAGGGGTAAAAACTCTTTCACTTATTTCGTTTTTTGAGAGATAAATTGCACATTGAAAATTAAATAACATTCATTAAATAAATCCTTTATTAAGAGCTAGTTTCATATAGAAGCAGAACTATATAAACTTAAATATTGGATAGCAACCAATAAGGCGATAACTAATAAAGGCAAATAATAATACTCTTGTTTAGTCATAGAACGAGCGTTAAGAGCGTCCCAAGCCATGAGAACAAGTCTGAGTTCAGATAGGTTAGATTCCTGAGGAGTAATGTAGCTGATTACCATTTAATGAATTAAAATAAAATAGATTATATTTAACATAATAAAGAAAAATGGAGGAATATATATTGATGAAGATATTATGGATAATTATTTTTTTTACATCATTATTAATTGCAGTTATGATGTATTTAGTTATATTAGGAGGAAGTAAAAATAAATCAAATGAAGAAATACAAAGAGAAGATGAGGAACAAATAAATTATCTAAAGAATTATAAAAATAAAAAATAAATCAATTATAACGGAGGAATAATAAAATGGAGAGAATTTTTATAGATAGAGAATGGTGTATTGCTTATGTGGTATTAGCATTAGATAGTATTTATAATAGTGCTAATAAAGAAAGAACACTTAATGATTTTATTGAAGAAATTAAGACAATGTTTAATGTTCATCAAGATGAAACCATATTATTGAAAATAGCAGAAGAAATTATAGCCAATAAAGAAAAACTTTTGATAACTGTAGATATGAAAGAAAAATAATCAAGAATCTTTTACAAACTTTTTTTCTTCATTTTAAATGAAAAAATATGTTAGATATTATTTCAATGATTATATATTTATAATTTTTATGATATTGTTGTGTATTATTATGAGAATTTGATTATTAAGAAAATATTTGTCAAGTGTGCAAATCCAAAAAAATAGTGGATTTGCACCTTTGTTTTTACAAAAGAAGATATGCTAAATTTATTACAGAGAATATCACGAGAGGAGCTAGAAAAAGTATGTCTTTTTTGCAATATCAAAAAGAAAGTCCAGAATTCCTTAATAATTATCTAAAATACAAAAGATATATAGATTTTGGTGCACAGACAACTATCGATGAAACTTTTTACGATTTAAGATGTTTGTTTAGATATATTAAATTATATTTAAATGATAGAAACAAACTAAATAATATAAGTAAGGAAGATTTTAGAAATATAGAAATAACAGATGTAACAATAGCAGATTTAGAAAGAATGAATCAAAATGATTTAACTAATTATTTGTTTTTTTTGGATAATACCTTAGAAAATATTAGTAAAACAAGGAATAGAAAGTTAGCTTCAATGAAAAGACTTTATGAATATTTAGAAACTAATAATCTAATTAATGTAAATCCAACGAAATGGATGCAATCTGCTACAATAGAAAAAAGGCAACCTAAATATTTAGATTTAAACGAAAGCAAACAATTACTAGCAAATGCCATAAATTCTGATTGTAGATATAAAATAAGAAATTATGCAATAACATGTTTGTTTTTAAATTGCAGTTTAAGGCTTTCAGAATTAGTAGGAATTAATTTGTCTGACTTAAAAATAGATAATAGCGAACAAACATTAAAGGTTACTGGAAAAGGAAATAAGCAAAGAATTATATATCTTAATAGTGCTGTTTGCGAAGCTATAAACGCTTATATAAAAATACGTCCAAAACTAGATAAAAGCAATAAGGACTATAATGCATTATTTCTTAGTTCAAGAGGAAAAAGAATTTCTAAAAGATCTGTTCAAAATATTATCAAATCTGAACTAGTAGAATTAGTTGAAGCTGAAGGAAAAGAAAGCAAAAAATATCATACACATACTTTAAGACATACTGGTGCAACACTTCTTTACAATGAAGCTAATGCAAATATATTTGTACTAAAGATAATACTAGGCCATGAATCTTTAGATGCAACACAAGTCTATACACATGTTTCTGATAAGAAACTAAAAGAATTAATGCAAAATTTTAATATTTTAGATAGGAAGGAATAATATACTATGAGTGAAATAAAAACACCTAAATTTGTTGAGGATTTTGCAAATTACCTTGTTGCAATTAGAAATCTATCACAAGTATATATAAAAAATATGACTGTTACAATAGAACAGTTTCTAGAATTTATTAATGTTCATAAATTTAAAAATAAATATAATACTATAGAAGATATTACCTTAAATGAAATTAGAAGTCTAAATAATAGTGATATTTATAGTTTTATATTCTTTTTAGCAGAATCACATTATCAGAATAATTCAAGAGTTATAAAAATTGAACATTTAAAAACATTCTTTGATTACCTTTTTAACATAAAACATACTATTTTTAAAGAACCATTTAAAAAAATTAATAGTGAAAGAAAACTTGAGAAAAAGTTACCTAATTATTTATCATTAGATGAAGCTAAACGACTTATTAATCTTTATGAAAATAGTACAGATGAAATTGAAATTAGAGATAATGCAATGCTTCATATATTCTTAAATTGTGGTTTACGACTCTCTGAAATCAAAAATCTAAATATTGAAGATATAAATTTAGATGACAATAAATTCACTATTATTGGTAAAGGTAACAAAGAAAGAACTAATTATTTAAATAAAAAAACAAAAGATGCTCTTATTAAATACTTGAAAATAAGAGATAATTCACATGATAATAATAAAAAACGCAATAATGCTCTATTTCTTACATTCTACGGATATAGGATGAGTCAATTTACAATAAATAAAATTGTAAAAAGAGCATATAGAAAAGCAGAACTTGATGAAAATGTATATACAGTTCATACATTAAGACATACCTGCGCAACTCTTCTTTATAGGTCTGGAGTAAATATTAAAACTATCCAGGAATTGTTAGGTCATGTTCATATTGATACAACTGAAATTTATACTCATTTAGACAATCAAGAAGTTAAAGATGTCATGTTTGAGCATCCATTAGCACAATTTAAAATGGAAGATGCTCTTGCTTATTGTGCTTAAATACGATATAATAAGGAGGAACTCATGAAAGATTTAGAAGTGAAATTCGATACTAATAATATTCATTCTGTAGAGTTAAATCTATTGGATGGACAAGTCGAAATAATTTTGAGAGCTTTAGAGTTATATGCCTATAATTTGGATTATATGTTAAATAGTAACGACTCTGCTAATGACATAGGACAAGAAAAAAAAGCTTTATTAAAATATACTTATGAACAAGTATTAGCAACTCAAGCTGAACAAGTTCAAAGTAAGAGTAACAACATAGATAACATACCAGAAATAGGTAAATTAATAATAAAGGAAGGTATGAAAAATAACGGATTATGTGTTCAATTAAATGCTGGATAATATTTACTTTATTCAGGAAAAATGGGAGAGTAGGAGAGAGGGGCTGTTTTGAAAAATTAGAAATTTAAAAAGAGTTTTTTAAAATAACAAATTTAATTTCAAAACAAGTTTTGTAACTTCTCTAAAAATCTATATAATAATTTTACAAAACAAAATCATAAAAATTAAAATATCTAAATTAGTATAAAAAAATTTTTTGTTAAAATAAATCAAAAATAATTTTGTGCAAAGTTAAATTTATAAATTTTATTATTTACATTTATAAATAAATTTACAATAAATATTTTTGTACACAATTTATAAATTGCTAATTAAAAATTCATTATACTAGTTATAAAAATATTTTAATTACTAAACACTTTAAAATCGTTTTTAAGGCATTTTTATATTAAGGTTAATAAGTTAATCATTTATGATTAGTTACTCAATAATATGAATTACACATAATTTTATATTAATAATGTAAAAATACTGATTTTAATAGACTACAAGAAAATTACAAAAAAGTGCCAAAAAAGCAACGCACGAGAATCGATTTTAGGCCGTTTTTATTTTTAAGACATATAGTTTGTTGTCTGTAAAATAGGCTAAATACGGTTGATATAAAGGTTTTGCAAATTTTGATAAAAAAATAAAAGAATTATATAGAAAAAATATTTAGATATAAATAAAAAGTTATAACTATAAGTATTAACACATTAGAATTAGATTTAAGACAATTTATTAAAGAAATAATATAAGTTATTAAATAATAAGATATAAAGTGTAAGAACAGCTAGATATAGTAATAGATAGAAGGACACCTAGAATGGCAGTCCATATATTTTACCCCTATGTCTTTTTGCACAAAACTTTGATTTTGTGCAATGTTGTGTAAATGAAAATAGAGCCTAAAAGTTTTCTTTTAAGCTCCACTCCTCTATTCTATATCATTTTTAAAACTCTTACTTGCTTTTTCCAAAAATATCCTAAAATAAAATTTAATTTTATTACTTATTCTACCTGATGTTTACTATATGTTTTCTTTGCACAAATTAATGCTATAACCATCATAAAAATATAAGTAATTATAGTCATCATAGGTAAATCAATAACAATATTTCCTAACTTATATGATACCATTTGAGAAAAGTTTGAATAAATTGCATTATATGGCATTAAGAATAATATTTTATTTAATATTCCAAAAGCTGACTTTATGCTCAAAAATACTGGTAACATAATAATAGCAATATCTATTACTAATACTGTCATAGGATTTTTCAGTTTAGATGACAAGAATAATGTTAATCCCACCATACCAAACAATACTGTATATGAAATCACTATATTATATAAAAGTGACTGGAAGAAAGTTAGTGCGTATGGACTTAATATGTTAGAAAGTTGTATTGGTAAATTTCCTCCATCTGTACCAAACATTAAGAATATTGTTCCTATTGCAAATATTAAATATATTGTAAATACTAATGTTGCAAATATATAAGATGCGATTATTTTCGCAGTTACACCTTTACTTTTTCCATACTTTGTGGTTAATAATATTTTATCTGTACCATTTTGATACTCTCCTGCAAAAACAGATGCTAAACATATACATATAGCAATTACTCCAAATATAAGTAATTCATAAGTGCTATACAAATTAGAATATCCATCATAAAAATCATATTCAAATGGTGTTTTTGTGTTATTAGACTTCTCTAACCAATATTCTTTTTCTTGAGGTGTATATTTTTTTCCATCATAACTTTGATTTAATTCTTCTTCTATTCTTTGTTGTCTTGTTTCATAAAAATCTTTCTGTTCTTTTAAATTTAGATTAAATAATTCAGTTATATAGCTAGTATTATAATTTGCATATACACGGTTTATATTTGTTAATAAATCAAGTCTATTATATAAATATTTATTATAAATTTCAATACTAAAATCCTTTTCTCCATCACTATTTGTAATAAGATTATTTGGATCATGTTGCTAGAAAATCTTTACCTGCCATAGAAAATAGTAATGTTATTAAAAACAAACAAACTATGATTACAATAATATTCATTTTTTTATTAAATAATTTCTTTAATTCAAATTTCACTAATGTTCCCATATTGTTCATTCCTTTCTTTTCTATTTTTCATTATCTTGAAAATATGCTAAATATAAATCTTCTAAATTAGGTTCTATATTAACAGCATTCACAGTTGGTTTTTGCCTACTTACAATTCTTAATTCTGTTGTATTATTTTCTTGATGAATATTAATAATACAATATTTATGATTCAGCATTTCTACTTCTTTTTTATCATAAGCAACACATTTCCATACACTGCCTCTTAAATCTTGTAAAAGTTCTTCTGGCGTTCCTGTTAATATCTTTTTACCTGCTTTCATCACAATAATTTCATCTGCAATAAATTCAATATCTGATACAATATGAGTTGATAATATTACAATTTTATCTTGTGAAAAACTACTAATTAAGTTTCTAAACTTTACCCTTTCTTTTGGGTCTAGTCCTGCTGTTGGCTCATCTAAAATTAGAATCTTTGGGTTATTTAACATTGCTTGTGCAATTCCTAATCTTTGTTTCATTCCTCCAGAAAATGTCTTTACTTTTTGTTTTTTTTCATTTTCCAAATTAACTATTTGTAATAACTCATTCACTCTCATTTCAGCCTTTTCTTTTGATAAGCCCTTTAATGCAGCAATATACATTAAAAAATCATAAGCTGTAAAATCTGGATAGTATCCAAAATCTTGTGGTAAATAACCAAGAACTTGTCTGTAATCCTCCCCTAGTTTTTTGATATCTGTTCCATTATATTTAATTTGACCAGAAGTTGGATTTTGAATACCACATATCATTCTCATAAGTGTTGTTTTTCCTGCTCCATTTGCACCAAGTAATCCATAAACTCCTGGTTTTAGTTTTATAGAAACTCTATCCACTGCAATTTTATTTTTATATTGTTTTGTTAGCCTATCTATTGCAAGTTCCATATATAATCATCCTCCTCTTCATAAAATTGATAAACAGCTTTTATAAAATAAAATACTGTGATAATTAATAATCCTAACCATACTAAAACACTTGAAGTTTCATAAACACTAGGAAACTTTATATTAATTTTAAATAAAATCGCATTGATTAATAACATTATCGTCATATTTACAATTTCGTTTGACATATTTTTTAATAAACGCATTGTTAAAATGTTAGCAACATTGGTTATCATAAATGGCACTAAAAAATAAAGAATTAATACATAACTTTCCTGTTCAAAATGAGTTCCAGTCATAACTGCAAATACTGTCATTATACATAAATTAATAAATGTATTAATTATTAATTTAATTGAAATCAATTCTTTTAAGTCCATTTTACAACTCATTTCAATTTCATACATATTATATTTAAAACTTTTCTCTAACTCCATTATTTGAAGAAATGCTAATATTGGCATTACAAGTGATAAAATTAGCCTTGTTTTCTCAAAATTCATAGATTTTATAACTAATATTCCTACCAATAATAGAATAAATTGGAAAAGAAAAGTAATTTTACTCATAAAAGGAATATATCTTTTTATCTTTTCAAAATAGCTTTCCTTTACTGTTATTTCTGTATTTGCTATTTCCATTTTTAATATTTCTATTGATTGCCTTTTTTTATTTTCATCTATACTTGGCAATTCTCTTTTGTTTAAAATTTCTCTCCACTTATCCATCTAATTAAAAGTCCTCCTTTCCTAAATACCTACTCAATTTTTCTATTCCCTGCTTTAGTCTTGATTTAATGGTAGGTACTTTTTCATCAAGTATTTTAGATATATCTTTAATTTTCAAATCTTCATAATACTTCAAAATAATTACTTCTTTTTGTTTTTCTGGTAGCTCTTTTAATGCTTTATCAATTGAATTTTTTTGTTCTATTCTTGATAATTCATTAGAATCATTTTCTTTATAAGTTTGATTATCATCTAATTCTTCTAGCTCCACTTTATTCTCGTCAAAATAAGTGTTACATACATTCATTGCTATTGTAATTAAATAACTTTTAAATTTTCCTCTATGTTTATAAGTTCCTATATATTTAATCAATTTCAAGAATGTTTCCTGTGTTAAATCATAAGAAAGTGAGCTATTTCCTGTTTTATAATAACAAAATCTATAAATATAATCATAATATTTCTCAATTAATATCTCTAATAATTCTTTATTTCCGTGCTGTATTTTATAGATTAATTCTTTATCTTCCAAGTAAATACCTCCCTTCTTTCTTTTATAAACTAGCTTACATATAATATAACCTAAAAAAATATAAAAAAGATTTAAAATTTTATTAAATTTTTAAATCTTTTCATTCTTTTAATTCTTTTAATTCTACTACATTAAATCTATCTATTTTCATATTTATAATTCTTTCCTTTCATTCTAAATTTATATTATCATAAAAATTCAAATTAGTACATAGGTGTTCCATTTAGTATTATTCTTTAGTATTTCCTGTTTTTTAATTGATTCTATCCTTTCAATTTGATAATTTAAACATATTTCTGTAAGTATTTCTTTTAATTTTATTCTTTGGTTATTGTCTAAAAAATCTTTTGTTATATCAATTACTTTTCCTACAAATAATTCTCTCATGACAATTACCTCCTTACATTTTTATTTGATAATTTGCAATATATAGAATTCTATCTATATTATACAATATTTAATTTACATAATAAAAGATGAGTATATTCTATATACCCATCCAAATGTTTATATTTTTGTTCAAATTTCAAAATCAATCTCAGCGACAAATTACTAGTTATTGTTATAATTTGCCTTGAAATTATTTATTGGTTTTTATACCTTCTTCTAACAATTTTTCAAATATTGTATATATTTTTTCATTCTTCTTTTTTATATTTATTGGTCTTAAAGTTTTATCCGTAAAACAATGTTTTGTCCAAGCATTTATAACAATTTTTTCTGTCTTTTTATCAATAACATTATAAGTTACTGTCATTCTTACTCCATTAAATTCAGTTATTTTAGGTTCTATTGTAATTATATCTCCACTTGTTATATGATATTTGTATTTACAATTGACTTCTAATGTTGGAATAGTATAACCTAATTCTTCTAATTTTTCCATTGATATATTCAGTTCTTCTAACCATCTGCATCTTGCCTCTTCTAAAAATCTTATATAATTTGAATGATGAACTACTCCCATTTTATCTGTTTCATAATAGTTTATTTTTCTAGTATATAAAAAACTCATCTTTTCCCCTCCAATTCAAACAAGAAATTACTATTTTTTATTGTCAGCCATTTTTTATTCCTACATATTAATAAAGCGAAGTTCACTTTTAAGTTATTATTTATTTCATATCTTGTACTTGGCCCGTTTCCGATTTTAACCAAAACACCATTTTCAACTAATTTATTTAATATTGTTGATGTAGTTGTCTTTTCTTTATTAATTAGTGCTTAAGCATTAATTCTTGTTATAGAGCCATTTTTTTCAATATATTTTATAATTATATCCATGTCACCTTTACTATTATTTTTTATAGTAACATTATTCAATGATATTTTAGGTAATTTTACAACAAATGCTGACGGTAATACATCTATCTCGAAATATCCACTCCTAAAATTCTATTGATTCATTCTCACTCATACTACTTACATCCATCTTCAATCGTTCAACCATAGTATAACACTTTTATTATAAACTATACAAGATATATTTTAAATTTTTGCATTTTTCAATGCTCCAAGTTGGTCATATTACTTTGATTTTGTGCAATATTTTATATTTTTTCTACTATTTAATCTCATATTATCACCTTCAGCATTAGTATAATTTTGTCTTTTTTTGCAATGTCTAACTTATTATGTTATAATTATTTTTGGATATTTTATAGAAAGGAGTTTTATATGGAAAGTGTATTAAGTTTTTTCAATTCCTTTGGATTTCAAGCAATTATAAAGTTAATATTAGGTTTTATGCTAGCTGGAATTATAGGATTAGAAAGATCTTCATGGAGTAAACCTGCAGGATTTCGAACTCATGCTCTTGTTGGAATAAGTTCTGTTTTAATAATGTTATGTGGCGAATATATGTCACGAGCTTATGATATTGATCCTTCAAGAATTCCAGCACAATTATTATCTGGAATCGGCTTTATTGGTGCAGGTACAATTTTAAGAGATGGATTCAATGTAAAAGGTTTAACAACTGCTGCAGGTCTTTTAGCAGTTACATGTATTGGACTAAGTATTGGAGCAGGATTTTATTTGGGTGGAATTGTTACAACTCTTATTGTTTATGTAATTCTTTCTTACTCTTATAAATTTTCTGATAAATTAGATCATTTTGATTTATTAAATTTACAAATTAAAATTTCTAAAAATTCTGATGAAGCTTTAAAAAAGCTAGAAAAAATACTAAGTAATTCTAATATTGAAATTAAACAAATGAAGAAAATAGAAGATTCCGATAATAATAAAGATTTAACTATTTTTAACATTGTTGGTAATTATAACAAAAAAGGATTCAACAAAAATTTACTATTGAAAAATATTTCTTTAATAGAAAATGTTTCCGAAATAATTGAAGAATAGCAAAAAAGTATAACAGATATCTAAATAAGTATCTGTTATACTTTTTTGTTACTTGTCGTAATGATTAATATACCACTCCATAATAAGAATATATTCTGTTGCGGAATCACATCTAAACTTGTATGAATTATAGATATTTGATAATTCATCACACCAGCAATTAGATTTTTGCCATTTTAAAAAATTACAAATTCGACAATATGCTCTATCTATTTCAGCAGCTGCTGGAAAATAAGAAGGAGTCATTGCTTTTAAGCGATTAATTACATTTTTTTTCAATTTAATCGCTGTCATCTTCTCATTACTAAGAAAGCTTTTGTGCATTGCACATATAAGTTCAATTGTTGCATTTGTAATTTTTGTTTCTCCGTTTTCCTCATATTTAATCTCTTCATACCATGAATATATTATAGATGGATTATCTTTTACAAGTTCTTCTACTTTCTTACGATATTCTAATTCTTCGCTATTTTCTTCTAAAAGTTGTATATCTACTTCTTTCATGTTAGCTGTTATTTCCCGCCATACCTGTTGTGTGAGTGAATAAATTTTTGAAGCAGTATATCCTTCATTTACTGCACTTTCTACGAAGGCTTTAGCTAAAGTCTTTAATTCCATATTTGTGGTTGCATCATTCTTGTTAATGTTTCTTCTCTTCAAAATGTTGTCCTCCTGTTTTTTAATATGGATTTCTAAAATTTACTTCCTATATTATAAACGATTTTACATAATTTGTCAAATTACTCCGCTATAATCTCTCTAACTACATCTCCTGCCATCATTAGACCTGCTACTGAAGGAACGAATGAAATACTTCCTGGAACTTGATTTTTTATTGTACATTTTCTCTTAGTTCCAGGAGGGCAAATACAATTTGTTTTGCAACTGATATTACTATATTCATCAATTTTTATAGGTTCTTCTTTTGAATATATAACTTTTAAATCCTTAATATTTCTTTTTCTTAATTCTTTTCTCATAGCTTTTGCTAATGGGCATACACTTGTTTTATATATATCTGTAATTTCAAATTTTGAAGGATCAAGTTTATTTCCTGTCCCCATTGCTGAAATTACCGGAATATTTTTGTCTTTACATTGAGTTATTATTTCTAGTTTTGCAGTTACTGTGTCTACACAATCTATAACATAAGATAAATCATTTGTTATAATGTTTGTTTCTGAACCAGGCATAAAAAATTCTTGATGTGTTTCTACATTACAATCTGGATTTATTTCTAATATTCTTTCTTTCATTACATCAACTTTATATCTTCCAATTGTTTTTCTAGTAGCAATTATTTGTCTATTCAAATTAGTAAGGCATATTTTATCATCATCTATAAGAACAAAGTTTTTCACTCCAACTCTAACTAAACCTTCGACTACAAATGATCCTACTCCTCCAAGTCCAAATATTGCTATTTTGACATTTTGCAATTTTTCTATTCCTTCTTTTTTTATTAATAATTCTGTTCTTGAAAATTGATTTAACATTTCGTTTCTCCTTAAATAATTCATAATTTCAATTCAATATTATATACTCTACTACAAGCATTGTCAATTGTTCTATCTATTTATAATTCTTATTTATCATATATCCCTCTTGACCATTTGTTCTGATACGGACTTTATCCCAAGTATATCCATCAGATTGAGAAACAGCAGGATTTAATACATACAATGTTGTATTAGCTAAATATAATGTTGCATTAGACTTTGTGTTAGGTTCACTTCTTAAATTAGTATTTCTTGCTAAAGTTTTTAAAACTTTTGTTTGTGTTGGCGTTTGCACTGTATTTATTTGATAATTATTAGTATTATATTTTCCCACTTTATTTGGTATTCCCATATAGCTTGCTGGATTTAGTTTACTTATTGCTACCCCATTATTAAACTTTCTAATTTCAACATGAGTATGAGGTCCTGTAGCATTACCGGTACTTCCCATTAACCCTACAACAGTTGTATAGGATACCCTTTGCCCTATTCTGGCATAAATCTTGTCTAAATGTGCTAAATAGATTCTGTTTTCTGTACCATCTTCTTTTATTCTTACATAATTTCCAAATCCACCTTTATCATATCCAGCGCGTTCGACAACTCCATTACATATTGAATATACTTTTTTACTTGTGATTCCAACTAAATCGATTCCTTGATGGCGTCCAGATTTCCAAGCGGTTCCGCTTCTACCATATTCACATGTTACCTTAAAATCCCCTGTAAAACATATTTTCGTTGCCATTATTCTTCAGCCCCTTCCATATTCAATATATCACCTATACTTTCATCTGTATATTCAACTAATTCAGTATTTTCAATTAATATTTCTTCTTCATCATCCATGATACACTCCCCCTTATTTTCATTATATTCAATATAGGTTGTTTTCGTGCATATATGCCAAAAAGAGAGCAAAAGTGCTCTCTTCTTATATTCTATTTATTAAAAATCTTCTTCTTTTTAACAATGAACTTATCAAATGTAGCAAGTATTGCAGGCAAGAATAGCATTATTAATATAATCGAACATAATGTTCCTTTACACAATGTAATACAAATTTTAGCTGTTATAGCTGTTGCAAACATACCAACTACAAATGTAACTATTACTAAAATAGATCCTGATGTAAGTATTGTATTAATAGAATGATTATATGCTTCAATTAAAGATTCTTTTCTATTTTTTGTTTGTCTAAACTCTAAATAATAAGATGTATATAAAATTCCATAATCTATTGTAGAACCCATTAATATACTTTGAACTATTAGTAATGCTATAAAGTATACTGAACCTCCTGAAAGTGATAATATACCCATTGTCATGTATACTGCACATTGTATAACTCCAACTAATATGATTGGTGCTAAAAAGTCTTTAAATGTAATCATTACAACTATATATATTGCAATTATTGTTAATGCGGAAATCTTATCAAACTCAGTGCCAAATGTTTTGCTCATTTCATAAGCCATTGGCGAATCACCTATTATATTAAATTCTATATCTTCTGCATTAAACGTATCTTGTAATTTTTGAATATATTCAAAAGTATCATTTGCTTCTGGTTCAAAACTTGTATTTATAACAACTCTAGAATATTTATCACTTACTAATAACTTCTTGGCATCTGTAATAGTTTCTTTACTATCTGTTATTTCTGTTCTCATTTTATCATCAATAAAATCTGTAAATCTATCATCTTTTAAAATGTCATTATTTAAGAATTCAACAAATTGTTCTACGGTTAATGTCCAATTATTATCGAAATCATAACTGCTTCCAAAGTACATATAGACTAATTCTATTAGTTTTTCATCTAATTCTGTATCAGATAATTTGCATAATACTCCATATATTTCTGTTGCAGAATATTTCTTATTTTCTAAAGATGCTTTCATAACTCCATTAACTGTTTGTAATTTATCTCTTGTATTTGCATCAAATTTATCAGAATAATCCGGATTTTGCATAACATCACTTAATAAAAATTCTACAAAGTTATTTACTGACATTGTTTGATTTGTATTTACATTTTTAGATACATATAAACCATATAATAGTTTTAATTTTTCGTTATCTGTTCCTAATAAACTTCCAAGTTCTTGATATGTATATCTCTTATTGTTTAATACATCTTTCATTACAGTTTTAACTAAATTTAAGTCTGTAATTGTATCTGATGATAATTGACTTTTTAGTGTTGAATCATTTTGATGATTTAGTATAAAGTTTACAAACTCTAATGGTGTTAAACTTAATGTATTATTCTTCGTTGTATAAAGCATATACACACTTTTTAGCTTTGATTCATCACTATTGATTAATGTAGCAAGTTCTGAATATGTATATGTTGTGTTATTTATAGTACTTGTCATGACTTGATTTAATAATACTAATTTTGCCCTTGTTTGTTCATCTATGCTATTTGATACTTCTGCATTATTAATATTGTTTAAAATGATATTTACAAATTCATATGGTGTTGATTTCCAATTTGATGTATTTCCACTTAACATATCTATTAAATTATATAATTGATTAACTTGTTGTGTTGGTAATCCTAAAATACTTGAAATTTGTGTAGCTGTATATAATGTTTTGTTTTCTGTACATGTATCATCAATTATTAATTTTAATAGTTTTAGATTATTTGTTGTTGCTTCATCTAAACTAAATACTCCTGAATCTTGACCACCTTCTGTTGATGTATTTGCAATCTGCATTATCATATCAACAAATTCTTGTGGTGTCATCATATATGAATCAGGTAAGCCTCCAATATAATAAATTGTTTCTACCAAATTAGGTCTTATTGTATCAAATATTTGTGCTAAATTTGCTTTTGGTAGTTTTGTACTATTAATATTGTTTTCATTTTTAGCAAAGAATGATACACTTTGTAATGCTGATAAGTCATAAGATTTTAAATAATCTGTTGTGCTGTTTGTTGTATTAACTTGATTTATAAAACCTGAAATACTCATTTTAGTTTCACTATCTTGTGCAGAATATTTTAAATACAATAATTTTATTACTGATGATTCATCTAATCCAAATAAGTTTGAAAGTTCACTTGATGTCATTTCTTTATTAATTGTATTTATATTACTATAAGCATTTAATAATTTAATATTTGTTATTGTTTCATTATCAAAGTCACTTGCATATTCACTGTTTAAAACATCATTTAATACAAAATTAGTAAATTCGTTTATACTCATTTTAGTATCTATATTGCCACATAAAACATAATATTTATACAAATCAGATGTTTGCTTTTCACTCATATCAAATAATTTTGCAATTTCACTTGATGTTATCTTTTTATTTATACTACCTTTTGATATATATTTTGATAATTTATTTAAATCTGCTCTTGTTTGGCTATCTACTTCAGAGGCATATTTTTCATCTGTAAGCACTTGTGTATTCATAAAATTAATAAATTCATTTATAGATAGTTTTAAATTATTATTTTTAGAGTTATAATATGTAAATATATCTTTTACATCTGCTTCATCAATCTCTAATATACTTGCTATATCAGAAGCAGTTCTTTGCTTATTTATATTTTCTTCTGTTGTAAAGTTCTTTAATCTATCTATATTATTTTTTGTTGGTTCATCAATTTTATTTTTCATGTCATCTTGTTTTAAAACATCATTTTGAACAAAATTTACAAATTCATTAAATGTCATTTTATTACCTTCATTTGGGTTGTAATATTTATAATATATAACTTTTAAAAGATAATCTTGTACATCTGTATCTGAACCTAAATCATTTAGTTTTGGTATCATTTCATCATATTTTAATTTTTCATTAATTGTATTTGAATATCCTAGTACTTGATCTACATTATCATTTTCTTTGATTTCATTTAAGTATTTTGCTACTTTTTCTTCATCAGCTGTATTATAAATTATTGCTATTTGATTATTTTTTCCAAATACTTTTCCAACTTCATCATTATCTGAACTTGTATATGCAATATCTAGATTTCCTTTTAAGAAAAAGCTTGCTATAAATACTGCTACAAATCCTATCGTTAAAGGATATCTTGCTTTATTACTAAATTTTCCTAGCCAATCTAGTTTTATGCTAGGACTTCTCTTCTTTGTTTTTGATATAATTTTATCAAATTTTAAAATTAATCCTGGCAATACACAGAATATGCTTAATAAGCTAAATAATACACCTTTTGCAAGTACTAAGCCTAAGTCTTTACCAATAGTAAAACTCATAAATACTAAGCAAATTAATCCAACTATAGTTGTTATTGAACTACTTGATATTGATTGGATACTATTACTTAAAGCACTTTTCATTGCTTTTTTAATATCTGGTTCATTTTCTTTCTCTTGTCTGAATCTATTCATTAACATTATTGAATAATCCATTGATAATGCTAATTGTAATATTGCTGATATAGAACTTGTAATATTAGATACACTATCAAATATTATATTTGTTCCATTATTTAGTAAAATTGCTATTAAAATTGAAAACAAAAACAAAAATGGTTCGACATAAGATTCACACATAAATAGTAATATGATTATTACCCCAGATACTGCAACTACTAATATCCATGTTGGTAGTACCACTTCATTTTCGTCGGCAATGTCGCCATCTGTTTCAATGTCATAGTCTTTATACTTTTCTTCTATACCTTCATATACATTTTTAGCTGTTTCTGAATCACTTTTGGCGTCCACATTAACAGTATATAATGTGTAGTCTCCTTTGTTGTAATCTTCACTGCTATCATGATCAACTGAATCAACATTTTCTGTTTCTTCTAATTCTTTTAAAATTGTTTGTTTTTCGTCATCAGTTAATCCTTTGAACATTATACTAAATGAACTTGCTGTATTAACATCTGAGAATTCTTCGTCCATTTTATCTAATCCAATTCTAGTTTCAGAATCACTGGGTAAATACTCTGTTATGTCTTTATTTATTTTTACTTTTTGTGATGTGAATACACATATAATTGCGAGTATAATAAACATTGGTATAATAAAATTTCTCTTTTCTACAATAAAATTTGAAATTTTCTTCATCTAATAATCACCTTCCTTGTTACATTAAACAAGAAGCAAATCTCTTTGCCTCTTTACAATTATATATTATACTCCCTCTTTATGAACTCTATGTTAACAAATCCCATTTTTGGAAAATTTTATCGTTCTATTTCTTTGCCATCAATCTCTAGTAAACTTTTTAGGTACTCTCTTTTAGGATTATTAAATTTATTTAATTCTTCTAATATTCTCCCTTTATTTATAAAATGAATTTTACTAAATTCTACTTCTAAATTATTTTCTTTTAAATATTTTAAATAATTTTCATAATATTCTTGCATTTGAGATTTATTCATATTTAGTTCACCTTTTGCAAATAATATATATGTATGAACTTCTTCACTTGGTAAGCTTATATATTTCATTTCAAAATTCTTTACTTGTTTTTTATCTTGTAAATTAATATTTAGTTCTTCTTGACATTCTCTTATTATTGTATTAAATATATCTATCTTCCCATCTTTTATATCATCATTGTCTGCACTTCCTCCTGATATTTGCATGCAATGTGGAAAAGAAGTATTATCTGCTAACTCCCCTACTATATAATAATTGTCACTGGTTTCTAATAAACATCCTGCTACTAAACTACTACAAGCATATTCTTTAGGTAATCCTATTCGTTCATCATATAAATAATGTGCATAATTTGTTTTCTTGCAAGTAATTATTATTTGATTACCTTCTCTTGTGCATTTTTCTACACACATTAATTCTCCATTCCATAAATTTGGGTTTTCAGATTCACATTGTTTCCAAAATTCATCTATTTTTCTTTTTATTTCTTCTGGTAATTCAAGTTGTTCATCTTTAATTTCTACTTTTATAATTGTTTTTTCAATATTTTTTACCATAATTAATCTCTCCTAAATATTTTTTTATACTATTAGCTAGTTCAGTATCCATTCTTTTTATTGCTTCTTCTGTGGCTCCTGCTATATGCGGTGTAACTATTACATTATTTTTCTCCTTACTAATTGCAAATATTTTTTATTTTATATATTACTTTCTAAATACTCATATAACATTTTTCTTTAATAAACTTTTTTATTTTTTCCTCGTCTTGTCCTTCGTAATAATGAATAAGTAAATCTTTAAATTCTTCAGTTAATTCTACCGGAATTGCAATTATACCTTTCCCTTTGGATATTAAATAATGATTACAAAAGATTACTGAAGTTCTTTTATTTCCATCTATAAATACTTGTTTTTTCATTATATATAGTAAAATTTCAACAGCTCTATCTACATCATCCATTTTGTTATTAAATATTAATTCTAATTCTTCTTTTATAATACTTTCAATAGGAAAGTCTGGTTTCCATGTTGTGCCTCCTATTGTTACAGGAACATTTCTTACTTTACCAGCTGAATAGTAAAATCCTTCTTCTACCATTTTATTTATTTCACATAATAATGCAAAATTGGTATCACTTACTATAACATTTTTGTTTAATATAAATTCCCAAGCATGTTTTAGATTTACTATTTTCATAATATCTTCTGATGTCATATTATTTACTTTTCCGCCTTCAATAATGCTTTCTGTATCTGCAAATGTAGTTGCAACACCTTCTAATATTGCCTGCTTATAAATTGTATCTACTAAATGTCTTTTAGCGAAGTCTATATTTTGTTTTACTTTCTCTGAAAGTTCTTCTTCTATATAATTTAATTGTTTTAATTTTTTGTTTATTTCTCTTATTTGTTTTTTTAATTCCTTTGCTTTTATACTATTATTTAATACTAGATTATATAATTCGTCTGAATATTCTCCAACATATTTAGTTAAAGCAACTCCATCTTTTCTATAATGCACATAAATATATTTATTTGAATCATTTTCTCTTATCTCAACTGAACCATAAGCAAGCGATTGTAACTCTTGTTCAATTAATTGTTTATTTTGAAGAAGATTCATAATTTCTATTTTTTCTTCCATGATATACCTCCCTTTAAAATGTGAAACATTTTTTAAAAAATTCATCACTTTTGCTTCACATTTATATTGTACCACAAAAACCAAAAACGTGAAACTTTTTTATGAATTTTCATCAATTTTGTTTCACATTTTTTGTTAATTTTATACCAATAATATCACTTTTTTAATACTTTTAATACTAAACTTATGGCAATTTATACAAAGAAAGATTTTAAATATAAACTTTGAATAAAATGACGAATGTGCATGGAGAAATTTTAGAAATTCTTATGTAGTTTTATGGTAAGAGTTCACGATAGTGGAAAGGACCCATAAAACAAATTAGAATTTCTTAAATTTCGTAATAAGCCGAGGAATGTAATGAAAAGTTTATATTTCAAGTCTTTCTTATAAAAATTCAATCAAAAATATAGTAACAAAAAAGATTAGCTAATTCTCATTAACTAATCTCTCTAATTTATTTAGTCAAACTATTAACATTCTTCAAGAAAATAATACTTTCAATAATATCCAATATAGAATAAATTAAAATAATAGTTCCAATTGTAACGACAATAGCCCCAGAATTACATATAATAAATACACCACATATTATCATAGCAAATGCAATAATTAAGCTATAAATCCAAGTATTTGATTCTATTACTTTTAATTTAGCAGATAAACTCATTCTAATAATTGCACTATATACAATCCAAATTCCTATCATAATTCTAAAAATAGCACCAATCTGATTACTATATGCTATAGTAACAGCACCTATAATAATAGCTATAATTCCTAATGCCATATCATAATTAAACATATTATAAATTTCTTTATTTTTTATATAATTTATTCCCTTATATAATCCAACTGCAATAAACATTATTCCAATTACATAAGATATAAACTTAATAGTTCCTTCTGGATATGCTATTAATATTATTCCTAATATTGCAAATATAATTGATGATACTAAAGATGCCTTACCTGTCTTTTTTAAAACACTATCTAAATATTCCATAAAAATTCCACCCTTCTTTTATATAACAATTTTATTTGTTTCTTCCTTTTGGGGAAGAACTACAGTAAATGTTGTTCCCTTTCCTTTTTCACTTTCAACATTTATTTCTCCATTTGAAATTTCAACAATCCTTTTTACAATTGCAAGACCAAGTCCGCTTCCTTCGCCTGAATGAGATTTATCTATTTGATAAAACCTTGTATATATCATTTCTAGTTCATCACTATCCATACCTATACCATTATCTTTTATACTTACCTCAATCTTATCTTGCACAATACCAATTTTTACTGATATTTTTCCATTTGCATTCGAAAATTTAATAGCATTATCTAATAAGTTTGTCCATACTTGAAATAATAAATCTTCATCACCATAAAAATAAATTTCTTTTGCATCTATTGAAAAATTAATATTTTTGTCTTTCCACTTTGGTTCTAGTAATAGAACTGCCTTTTTTATTTGTTCTGATAAATTGATTTCTTGATTATTTATTATTTTATCTTGATGTTGCAATTTTGCTAATTTTAATATGTTGCTTGATAGTTTTAGTAATCGATTCGTTTCTTCTAGTATAATGTTTATATATTCTTTTCTTTCTTGTTCTGATAAATTATTATCATCTAAAAGCTTTGTAAAACCTTGTATAGAATTAATTGGTGTTTTAATTTCATGTGATATATTGTCTATAAAATCTTTTTGCAATATTTCTGTTTTCCCCAGTTGTTTTACCATTCTATTAAAATTATCAACTAATTCTTTTGTTTCATCATCTCTTTTAGTTTCCAGTCTAACTGAAAAGTCACCTTCTGCAACTTTTTTGGTTGCGTCAATACTCTTTTTTAATGGATCTGCTAACATTTTAGTTGATATTCTTATAATTGCGACACTAATAAGTACAGTATTTACAATTATTATTCCTACACCCAATTTAAATATTTTCCATAATTCACTTTTTTCTGTCTCATCATCTAAGTTAAATACTAAATATTGTGATATAGCTTGATGTGTAAATATATATAATCCTATTGCTGAAAGAATAATTACTAATATAATTGCAACAGCTAATTGAACAACTAATCTTCTTTGTATTGTTCTTTTTGTTCCAAAAATTTTCTCTTTCATTTTTAATCTCGTTCCTTTCTCAATGCACAAATCAGGTCTTATTTATAATAACTTTATAGCCTGCTCCTCTTACAGTAACAATTTCAAATTCATTTAAATCACTTAGTTTTTCTCGTAGTCTTTTAATATGAACATCAACCGTTCTGTATTCAGAATCACTTTCAAGTCCCCAAATTTCTTCTATTAATTCTTGTCTACTAAATATAGTATTTGGTGTACTTATAAGTTTATATAATAAGTAAAATTCTTTTTGAGCAAGATTATATACTTTACCATGTTTTGTTACACTTAATTGATCATAATCAATTATTAAATCTCCCATCACAATTTTTCTTTTATTTGCACTTTTTACGCGTTTTAATAAAACAGAAACTCTTAAAATCATTTCCTCCATATCTACTGGTTTTACCATATAATCATCTGCACCTAGAATGAAACCTTGTTTTTTATCGCTTATATCGCCTTTTGCTGTAATAAGCATTATTGGTATTTCATAATTTGATGTTCGTAATTCATTTAGTAATTCAAATCCATCCATTTCCGGCATCATAACATCACTAATTACTAAATCTATATATTGTTTGTCAATTATATCTAATGCATGTATTCCATTATTTGCTTCAAATACCGTATAATTATTTCTTTTTAAATATGTGACCATTAGCTTTTTTAGGTTTTTATCATCTTCTACTACTAAAACATTAAACATATTTTCACCTCTTCGACAAAAATATTATATTAAATCTATATGAATTCTATGTGAACTATTTTATTTACTTATATATTCCTCATATCCATATTCTGAAGAAGTTCCTTCAAGTTCTTTAATAGTTAATCCTATTTTTAATTTTTCCCTATCGATATTTATAATTTTAGCATTAACCATTTGTCCTAATTGAAGCTCGTCTTCTGGTTTTACTACTCTTCTTAATCCAGTTATTTCTGAATTATGTACTAATCCTTCTAATCCTTTTTCTAGTTCTACAAACGCCCCAAATGGTGCAAATTTTACTACTTTGCAAGTAACAATATCATTAACATTATATTTATTAGCCAATGTCAACCATGGATTTTCTCCTTTTAGTGGATATTCTAAACTTATTCTTTTTTCTTCTTTGTTGAAGTCTTTTATTTTAACTTCTATTTCATCACCAATTTTAAATTTATTTTCAAGTTTTTCATTTTTATCCCATACTAATTCTGATTTATGTGCTAATCCTGTTACTAAACCTAAATTTACAAATACTCCATAATCCGCAATTTTAGTAATTGTTCCTTTATATGTTTTTCCTATTTGTAAATTACTCCAAAATTCTTCAAGACTTTTTGTTCTTTCTATTTTTTGTCTCTTTCTTTCTTCAGCTTGTTTAATTTTTAATTCTTTTTCTCTTTTTGCATCTTCCTCTCTTTTGTATTTTTTGTAAGATAATAGCACATTTCCTAATCCATCATTCCATTTTAATACATCTGCTGTTATTTTGTCTCCTGGTTTAAATTCATCTTTTGGATTTTTAGTTTCATCATCTGAATATTCTTTTCTTGGTATTATTCCATCTGCTTTGTATTTAAAGTCTACAAATATTTCTCCTTTTCTTGAAATTTGAATTACTGTTCCCGTTATTCTTTTGTCAAATCTCTTTTCATTTAATGTTTCATTATATAATTTTTCAAAGCTTTCTTCTTCCATGTTATATACATCCTTTCTTTCGATTTTTGTTTACATGAGTATAATAACACAAATGATTTTTTTTAGCAAGTAATAAAAAAGACAGACATGGTTTTATCCACATCTGCCTTTTTATAATGCTCTATATTATAGAGCATTTCTGGACTTATCCTACATGTGTCTTGATGAGTTTTTTCAAACGTTCATCATCAACAAGCACGGAATATTCGACACCTTCTTTACAAGCATATTCTGCACAAAGCATAACAAATCTAAGTGCTTCACTGTATTCCTTATAAGAGTCATAACCTGCAATAAGCATTTCTTTAAGTTCAGGCTCAATAGCAAATTCTGCATTTGTCTCTACAATAGAAAGCGTTTCAAATTCTTCTATTTTTGCTGTAGAGTAGAATGTGCCATATTCAGGCTTTTCACCAGAATAACCTGGAGCAATTAAATAGATATTTCTATTTTTTAATTCTGTAATTTGGTTTTCAACATCTTCTTTCTTAGCTTTCAAATCTTTAATACTACTTACTCTTTGTTCAACAAGTTGTTCTGCTGTTTCTTTTTGTTTTTTAGCTGTTTCAAGATTTTTTCTTGCCCAATCAAAAACCTTTTGCTTATCGTTTAAGACTTTTTCTGCGCTTGTAAGTGATAATTTATCAGTATCAAGCTCTTTTTCCTGTTTAGATAATTCTTCTTCAATTTCTGCAACTTTTTTTTCAAGAATTTTCATTTCTGACTCTGATGATACCTGTTCTTGACCTTTTAGATCTTCTAAAGTCCGTCTCTTCTCCTTAATTGAAGCTAATTTATCCTTTTCAGATTGTTGTTGTCTGTAGTTTAACAGTGCCTTTTCTTCGCCTTTTCTAGACATTTCTTCTTCCTCCTGTCTTTCAATTGTTTTTACTGTTTTACTTTTTTTTGCCCTTTGCCTGTGCTTAAGGTTCTTTTCACTTGCACTTATAGCATTTGAAAACAATTTGGGTTCTAACCCCATTTGTATCCGTTTGATAAATGCATCCTCTTCCATTTCATACTTTTCTGCCATATCTGGAATGGTTTTTCCATATTTGGCAATCTGAGTATAAATGTGTTTGTAGTTTAATTTCTTAGCACACCGTACTGCCATAAGAAGTCCTCCTTAAATTATTTTTAACAATACTATTGTACTACAAAATTCCAAAAAGCGCAAGATATTATGTAAAATAAAAATTTTTAATTATAAAAATTGTTACAATTAGTATAATTATAAGCTTTTATTTTACATTATCCAGGAATATATAATTTGATATTTCCTTTTTTATATTCTTCTAGGATTTTTAAATAAATCTCATCTTCTACAATTCTAGACTTTTTAGGATGAACAATATATCTAATATATAGTTCAACATGAGAATCAACTATTTCAGTATAAATAATAGGATCTAGATAGTTGTAATAAATTCTATACTCTACAGTAACATCAGCAACTGCATCTTCCATCTTTTTAGGAATAGTCTCTAAAATTTCATTACTATTAACAATATCATATAAAACTTCTTTGGTTTTTTCAATATCTGCATCTAATGGAACTTTTACAGTAATTTCATCCCATATGTATTTAAATGCTTTTGTATAATTTTTTAATGAATATAAGAATACAAATGAGTTTGGTATATGTATTATTCTACCAGTACTCTGCTCTGCATGTACTCTATCTCCTACTTCTAATACTTCAAATCCTAAAGATCTAATATTTACTACATCACCTTTGATTCCATTAATTTCAACTCTATCTTCTAATTCGAATATTTTCTTCATGTTAATATATACGCCTGCAAAAAAATCAAATATTATTTCCTTAACAGCAATAGCAATTCCTGCTGACAAGAAACTGATTATTGTTACCATTCCGGATATTCTATGTCCCCATAGCAATATAACTAATATAATAGATATAATATTTAATGCTATTTTTAGCATTCTGTTTCTAAAATACTTCTTTTTATTACTTACATCTGCTCTTGAATATAATGCTCTTACTATAGCCTTTAAAATTCCAAATACTATAAATATTAAGGTTGTTAATATAAACAGTTCAACATATTCACTATAAAAACCAAATGTTTTACCTAAATATTGTGATATATCTTGTATTATATTCATTCACATCACCTCTTATATATAATTATAGCACAATGTCTAGTTTTATTCAACTTCATCAATACAATCTTGGAATTGACTATTATATAATTTATAATAAAATCCTTCTTCTCCTTTTTCAAGAAGTTGTTCATGTGTACCTTGTTCAACAATATCTCCATGGTCCATAACTAAAATTAAATCAGCATTTTTTATTGTTGATAATCTATGTGCAATTATAAAAGATGTTCTACCTTTCATTAAATTATCCATAGCTTTTTGAATTTCTATTTCAGTTCTTGTATCTATACTTGATGTTGCTTCATCTAAAATTAATATTTTAGGATCTGCTAAAATTACTCTTGCAATTGTAAGCAATTGCTTTTGTCCTGCTGAAACTCCACTTGTTTCGTCTCCTAAAGCTGAATTATATCCATTAGGTAATGTTTTTATAAAATGATGTACTCTAGCTGCTTTAGCTGCTTGAATAACTTCATCATCTGTTGCATCTTCTCTACTATATTTTATATTATCTTTTACTGTTCCATCAAATAACCATGTATCTTGCAATACCATTCCAAACATTTGACGTAATTCGCCTCTTTTGAAATCTTTGATGTTATGACCATCAAGTAATATTGCACCATCTGTTACATCATAAAATCTCATAAGAAGTTTTACCATTGTTGATTTTCCAGCTCCTGTTGGTCCTACAATTGCAATTTTTTGACCTTCATGGACATCTGCATTAAAATCTTTTATTACAGTATTTTCTGGGTTATATCCAAATTTTACATGTTCGAATTTTACATTTCCTTTTAATCCTTCTGTTGTCGTTCCTTCTACATAAGTTTCAACTTCTTCATCTTCTTCTAAAAATTCAAATATTCTTTCAGTTGCAGCAACCATTGCTTGTAACATACTTGATACTTGTGCAATTTGATTTATAGGTTGTGTGAATTGCTTATTATATTGTATAAAACTTTGTATATCTCCTACTGTAATATTTCCATTAATAGCTAGATACCCTCCTGCTATTGCTACACCTACATATCCAATATTTGATATAAAGTTCATTATTGGATGCATTAATCCTGATAAAAATTGTGATTTCCATGCTGAACTATATAATTCAGAATTTGCCTTTTCAAATTCTTTTTGTGCATCTTCTTCTCCATTAAAAGCTTTTACAATTGTTAAACCTGAAAATACTTCTTCTACTTGACCATTTACATGTCCTAAGTAATCTTGTTGCTTTTTAAAGTATTTTTGTGATTTTCCTACTATTATTTTTACAAGGAATGCTCCAATTGGCATAACTATTAATGATATTAATGTCATTTGCCAACTAATTGAAAGCATCATTATCAATATTCCAACTAATGTACATATTGAAGTTATTATTTGTGTCACACTTTGGTTTAAGTTCATTCCTAATGTGTCTATATCATTTGTTATTATTGATAATACTTCTCCATTTGTCTTTTTGTCAAAGTAGTTCATTGGAAGTGAATTTATTTTGTGCGCTAAATCCTTTCTTAATTTATATGTAAGATTTTGAGCAATTTGTGTCATTGCAAAACTTTGGATGAAAGAAAATAATGCACTTACTACATATAGTCCTAATAGTGTAAGTAGAATTGTTCCAACTTTTCCAAAGTCTATTCCACCATTTCCTGATATTTTATTTACTAAACCATTAAATATTTCTGTCGTTGCATTTCCTAATATTTTAGGTCCTATTATAGAAAATATAGTACTTCCAACAGCAAAGATAAATACTATTATTAATCCAATTTTATATTTTGATAGATAATTATTTATTAATTTTTTTGTTGTTCCTTTAAAGTCTTTGGCCTTTTCTGTTGTACGACCGGCTCCTGGTCCCATTGGTCCTGGCATATTATTTTCCTCCTTCCTTTTTATTTAATTCTTCTTCAGATAATTGTGATAATGCAATTTCTCTGTATGTTTCATTATTTTCAAATAACTCTTCATGTGTTCCTTGCCCTACTATTTTTCCATCATCTAAAACAATTATTTTATCTGCATTTAAAATAGTACTAATTCTTTGTGCTACAATTATATTTGTTTTATTATTTGTTCTTTGTGCTAATGCTTCTCTTAATGCTGCATCTGTTTTAAAGTCTAATGCAGAAAAACTATCATCAAACACAAATATTTCTGGGTCTTTTGCAACAGCTCTTGCTATTGATAATCTTTGCTTTTGCCCTCCAGATACATTGCTTCCACCTTGTGCTATTTCTGATTTGTATTTATCCTCTTTCCCTTCAATAAATTCTGTTGCTTGTGCTATTTCCGCCGCTTCTATCATTTTTTCATCTGACATACTTTCATCAGAATATTTTATATTACTTTCAATTGTTCCAGAGAATAATACTCCTTTTTGTGGTACAAATCCAATAGCATCTCTTAATTCTTTTTGAGATAAGTCTTTTACATTTACACCATCAACTAAAAGTTCTCCTCCTGTTACATCATAAAATCTTGGTATTAAATTTACTACAGTTGATTTTCCGCTTCCAGTACTTCCTATTATTGCAGTTGTTTTTCCTGACTCTGCTGTAAAATTAATATCTTCTAGAATTTCTGTATCTGCATCAGGATATCTAAATGATACATTTTTAAATTCTACTAATCCTTTTTTACTTGAATCTAATTTCTTTGTTGTTTCTTTATCTTTAATGCTTGGGTCTGTTTCTAATATTTCTGTAATTCTGTTAGCTGACACAGATGCTCTTGGAAGCATTATAGAAATCATAGATATCATTAAGAAACTCATTACTATTTGCATTGCATATTGAATAAATGCTAACATATCTCCAACTTGCATTACACCATTGTCTATATTGTGTCCACCAACCCATATAATTAAGATTGATACACCATTCATTATAAGCATTAACATTGGCATCATTATTGACATTGTTCTATTTACAAATATATTTGCTTTTGTTAAATCTGTATTAGCATTATCAAATCTTTGTTCTTCTCTCTCTTCTGTATTAAATGCTCTAATTACAGACTTACCCGTTAATATTTCTCTTGCTACACCATTTAGTTTGTCTATTAAGTCTTGCAATTTTTTGAATTTTGGCATTGCAATTGCAAATAATATTGCAACAACTACTAATATTGTAATTACTGCTGCTCCTATTATCCATGCCATTGATGTATTACTTTGATGTATTACTTTTATTACTCCACCTATTCCTATTATTGGAGCATATACTACTGTTCTAAATAGCATTGCTAATAATTGTTGAATTTGTTGTACATCATTTGTACTACGAGTAATTAAAGAAGCGGTTGAAAATTCTCTTAATTCTTTAGTTGAGAATTTTAATACTTTATTAAATATTTTTTCTCTTAGTGTTTTTGCCATTTTAGCACCAACTCTTGATGATAACATCATTATTGTAATACCTGATGCCATACTTATTGCTGCTAAAACTAACATTTTTAAACCAGCAATAATTATGTAATTAATTTGTAATTTATCTGTATCTACACCTGCATCTTTATATATTTCTTTTACATATGCAACTGCTGCTTGGCTTTTTATTGAATCTTGCATTTCGTCTATTTGTTTTGTTGATTCACCAAACATTTGGTTTAATTGTTCTTCTGGCATTGTTTTTAATATATCTATTATTGACATATTTTGAAGCATTTCTTTTTGCTCATCTGGCACATTTGTCAATATTTGTTCTTTTATTTTGTTTGCCATTTCTTCTTTTTGTACTGTTCTTGATATAATAATTGGTTTTATCATTATTTGTTCAAGTTCTTCTTTTTCATTTTCTTTTAAATCTTTTATAACATAGTTTCCATCTGAATTATCAGTTGTATAATTCTCTAATATTTTCTCATCGTCATTTGAGAGTAGTAATATTGCATCCATATCTTCTGGACTTACTGTTTCTGGTACTGCATATTCGATTCCGCCTGCTTGTATACCTGTATTTACTATTTTAGAAGTATAATTAGGTAACTCCAAATCTACTGCTGCTTGAACACATAATAATGCTACGATTATAAGTACTGACATCCATGATTGTTTTAAGTTTTTTAATATTTTAAGCATCTTTTTCCTCCTTTTTTTCTATTCCATGTTTTAAATATTCTATTTCTTTTAAAAACATTGCTTTACACTCTTCTTTTGATTTATTTTTAAAATTTTTTATTACCGCTCTTCTTGTAATTGCATTTAACATATCACACACTACAGTTAAATCGTCATAATTTTCTATTTTTAAATTTGTTTTGTCTATTTGTTCATAATAGTCTATGATATTTTGTGGTTTAATGTTTTTTACTATATCAAATATATTTTCATCTGAAGATTTCAGGTTAATAAATATTTGTTTAAATAAATCTTGGTCTGAATTGCCTGTAAATTCTTCTAACATTGAATCATATAAAAAAATATATAATTTGAATATATCTCCATTCGTTTTGCTGACTTCGTTTTTTAATTTAATATTCAATTTTTCTGAATTTTCTTTTAATATGTATATAAGTAAATCTTCTTTACTTTCAAAGTATTGATAAAAACTTCCTCTTGCAATATCTGCTTCTTCTACTATATTTTTTATTGAAACATTTTCTATTGGTACTCTTGCAAATTCTTTTTTGGCTGCATTTATTACTTTTTGCTGTTTTTCTTTTGAAAGTTTTAAAAATGTTTCTTTTGGCATTTAATCACTTCCTTTCGACATAAAAAATCAAAAATAACACTATGTCATAATTATAATGACACAGTGTCACTTTTGTCAATACTTTTTTTGTGAATTTTATGTGAATTGTAACTACAAGATAAGGGCTTATTTAAAATTACCAATTTAGTCACCTAAACAAATTCCAATATCTCTAGCAGTTTTTACTAAATCATCATCCATTGTAACTTTTCTTAAATTACTTTCTGCTGTATTTCCAGAAACAGCACCAATTTTTGTATTTCTTCCTACAACATCTTCTAATGAAACACTATCAAGTTTTCCATTTTTTAATACTGCTAAAACACCAAATTGTCCATTTAAAGCAAGTTCCATAGCTTTAGCTCCATATTTTGTTGACAAAACTCTATCAAATGCAGTTGGAGTTCCACCCCTTTGCATATATCCCAATGTTGTATTTCTAGCTTCTAAACCTGTTAATTTTTCTAATTGTCTAGCTACAACTTGACCAACTCCGCCAAGTTTATTATTATCTACACCTGCCCCATTATCTCTTGTTCCTTCAACTGTGATTTCTCCACCTTTTGGTGCAGCTCCTTCTGCTACTACAACTATACTAAATTCCTTACCTTTAGCTCTTCTTTCATTTATTTTATCAACTGCTTTATTTATATCATATGGAATTTCAGGAATTAATGCAACATCAGCTCCTCCTGCTATTGCAGATTCTAATGCTATCCATCCTGCATATCTTCCCATAACTTCTAATACCATTATTCTATGATGTGTTTCACCTGTTGTGTGTAATCTGTCAAGTGCTTCTGCTGCAACAGATACTGCTGTATTATATCCAAATGTAATATCTGTACATGCAACATCATTATCTATTGTTTTTGGAACACCTATTACATTTACACCTTTTGTAGAAAAGTCTCTTGCTGATTTTTGTGTTCCATCTCCTCCTAATGTGAAAATGCAATCAAATCCATCTTTTTTTATATTCTCTACACATACATCTGATAAATCTTTGTATTCAACTTCTCCATTTTCTCCTACAACTTTATAGTTGAATACATTTGCATTTGTTGATGAACCTATTATAGATCCTCCTTTTGGTAGTATTCCAGATGCACTTTGATCATTTGCTGTACTTAATCTTACATAATTGTTTTTTAATAATCCATTATATCCATCTATAAAACCATAACATTCTACATTATTATGTTCTGCAGTTTTTATTATTGCTCTTATTACTGCATTAAATCCTGATACATCTCCTCCATTTGCTAATATCGCTACTTTTTTTAACATATAAATTCCTCCTATTGGGTTTTCCCTCAAATTGTTAAAATTTTACCATAATTGGTAAAACTTGCTTCTTAATTATTATATCAATTTTTTTATTTTTTACAATACTTTTGCGTTATTTTTATATTTAAATATTATAGAGTCCTCATTATAGGACTCTATAAGTTAGATTTCTTTTCATGTTAATCTTCAACTTTTTGCCCAATAATAGAAGCGAAACTTTTAGAAATCATATTATGAATCTCATTTTCATTATCATTGACTTTCTTTTCAATTGTATTGGCCAAAGTTTTTTTTATTTTTTTATTGTATTCAAACTCCTTATCTTCTAACTTATGACCAAAAATTTCTTCTAAAGCCTTTGATACTTCTTGTTCTCTCATAGTAAAGTCCTCCTGTAATTTTTTATGTTTTACTATTTTTCTTAAATGAGATTGTCTTTAATTAAGAAACTTTTCTTAATCTTAAAGAAAAACTTTGTACATTTCCATCATAACATATTTTATGTAAAATTGCAACAAAACTTGAAATTTCAACTAAAGTATGCTATTATAGTTATGTAACCAGTATATAAAAGCTTATGTCAAAATTAAGGAGGTTTATCTTATGTTATTATTACAACGGATTTCTATAAGTCTTGCTTTATTGGTAATTATATTTACCATATTTGAGATTTTTCTTCCCATATGGCGGTTTTTAAGTAGAAAAACTGATGCTATAATGTTATATCGAGTACTAAAAACTAACATATTAGAAAAAAAAATATCGCTTCCAGACGGACATACAATTAAAATATCAACTAGTGGTAGCCATTATACTTTGGTTTTTCATAACGAAAATGAAGCCTTAGCAGAAATCGAAAAAATAGTCATTGATGCACTGACTTACTTTGATAAACTTGGCTGGATTGCAACAGTTGATAATAATTTCGATACAGATAAAGGGGAATTGATTGAGATTCTTTATGAAATTCGAACAATGAAATGGAATAATAGTGAAAAATAAAAACATAAGCAAACGGCAAGAGATAATATCTCTTGCCTTCCTTTAATTATCTTATTAAAATATCATGTAATTCATCAACAAACTCATCTTTTACTATCTCTTTAAAAACAATAGAAATCTTAGTTCTACTAAGATCAATATTAAAAATCTCTAAACTATTTTTATTAGCAATTTCTAATATTTTATTAAGTATTTCATCCCTTGAACTAATCCCGAAACCAACAACAGAAATTCTAGAAACATCTTTTTTCACAATACTTTTTACTCCAGATGCCTCCATTTTATGTGATATTACAGTTCCAGGATTATCATTAAAAGTTGAACCAGTTATTACTGGAACATTATTTCTTTCGGCAATTTCTACACATCTATCATGTAAAACCTTAGCACCTTCGCTTGATAAAGAATGCATTTCCTCATAAGAAATATTTTTTAATTTTTTAGTTTTTGTTACTTTATTAGGGTCTGCTGTATAGATTCCATCAACATCTGAATATATATAACATTGTTTTGCTTGTAATGCTGCTGCAAGTGCTACTGCCGTTGTATCTGAACCACCTCTTCCTAATGTAGTAATATTATTATTATGATCAATTCCTTGAAATCCTGCAACGATAACTATTTTTCCATTCTCTAATTCCTTTTCTATTCTTTTTGTATCTATATACTCAATCTTTGCATTTTGATTTTCTTCATTTGTGTGTATTCCTGCTTGCCAACCCATTAATGATATAGATTCATATCCTAAATAGTTTAACAATATTGATAATTTACTAGCACTAATTTGTTCACCTGCACTTAGTAATACATCCATTTCCCTTGCTTTTGGTTTTAGTGATAATTCTTCTGCTTCACCTATTAATTTGTCTGTTGTTTTACCTTGTGCAGAAACAACAACAACTATGTTATTATCTTCTTCATATAATTTTATTGTTTTGTTTGCTACAGACTGTAATTTTTTGTTATCTGCAACAGAGCTCCCTCCAAATTTAATTACAATTGTATCCATATTTAACCTCTTTTGAATAAAAATAATAGTAACGATATTTAATTAAATATCATTACTATTATTGTATTTCTATAAAAGTTAAAATGTGAAAAAATGTCTCTGTTTTAAAATTTAGCTTTTTAAATATGATTCTATAAATCCATCTATATTTCCATCCATAACACTTTCAACATTTCCAACTTCATAATTTGTTCTATGATCTTTTACAAGTGTATATGGACAAAATACATAAGAACGAATTTGACTTCCCCACGCAATATCTTTTTGCTCTCCTTTTAGTTCATCAATTGTTTCTTTTTGTTCTTTTTCTTTTAAATTAAGCAATTTAGATTTTAGCATTTTCATTGCTGTTTCCTTATTTTGAATTTGTGAACGTTCTGACTGACAAGCTACTACAGTATTTGTTGGTATATGTGTTATTCTAACTGCTGAAGATGTTTTATTTATATGTTGTCCTCCTGCTCCTGAAGCTCTATATGTATCTACTCTTAAATCATCTGGATCAATTTCAATTTGAATATCATCTGTTATTTCAGGTAATACCTCTAATGACGCAAAAGATGTATGACGTCTTCCTCCTGCGTCAAATGGAGAAATTCTAACTAATCTATGTACTCCCATTTCTCCTTTCATATATCCATACGCATTTTCTCCAACTATTTCAAATGTTACACTTTTTATTCCAGCTTCGTCTCCTTCTAAGTAGTCTAGTTCTTTTACCTCATATCCATTTTTTACCGCCCATCTTGTGTACATTCTATATAGCATTTCTGCCCAATCTTGAGATTCTGTCCCTCCTGCTCCTGGATGTAATGTTAATATTGCATTATTTTTGTCATATTTTCCTGATAATAATGTTTCTAATTGTAATTTTTCTATTTCATCTTCTAATTTTGTTGTAGATTTTAATATGTCTTTTGCAACATCTACATCATTTTCTAAATTTGCTAGTTCAGTTAATTCTTGTAAATTGATAATTTCATTTTCTATTTTTCTGTATAATTCAACTTTATTTTTTAACTGTTTCATTTGAGAAAGGATTTTTGAAGTTTCTTTAGCATCTTTTTGCCAAAAGTCCTCTTCTGTCGTTTTTAATTCTAATTCTTTTAACTCTTTTTCTGATGCAGTTACGTCAAAGAGACTCACCTAAACTTTGTATTTTTTGCTTTAATATTTCTAATTTTCTCGAATTTTCTTCTAATTCTAGCACTACTTTTCACCCTTTCATTCATAGTCTTGTTCGCTTAATACAGGATATGTAAATACCTGTCCTGCATCTGTAAATTTACCTGATGGGGTATGATTTTCGTTCATTGTGATAGACCCCTTTAAAAAATATTTATATTTCGATTTTTCAGGTAGTTTTCCTGTACCAATCAAAATCGGATCATCCCATGTTACATCAACTGCATACCATTTGTTATCTAATTTTACATAGTTCCAGGCATGGCTTTCTGTTTGACCATTACTATTTGTTCCTGTTCCAATTACTATTACATTATCAATTCCAACTTCGTTCATTAAATATTGAAACGCTTTTGCATATCCCTCGCAAACACATTCTCTTGATACTAAAGCACCATATATATCATATATATGATCTTTAGATATTGAAGAATCATATTCAATTGAGTCTACTAAATAATCATGAACCAACTTAATTTTTTCATAATCTGTTCTTTCATTTAAATTCGATAATATATAATCTCTTACTTTTTCTATTTGAACTTGATAAGAATCTACATCATCTTTTCCATTAAATCCCTTTGTTAAATAGTTTGATTCGCTTCCATTATTAATATACACATTATATTTTACTCCGCTTATTTTAGTTATTTTTTCTATATTAATAAACATTCCTGTTGCTTCTACATAAAATAATTCTGGATTTTCATATATTAACGCTTCTATTGCAGATTGATATTGTTTTTTTAGTTCTTTTTCTCCTCCATCTGATGTTAATAATTTTTGAAATGTATTTCCAAATTCTATTTTATATGTTCCTGTTTTTAAATTTTCTTTATTTTCATACAATTTATCATATATTTTCTGAGCTGTACTATTTAATTGTCCATATAAATGTCTATATCTGTTTGTGTTTGTTACTATTGACTGAGCGGAATTTTCATTACTTTCAATTCCATTAAATATGTCTTTGTCCACTGAAATTGTATCTTCTGTATCTTTATCATCTTTTGATAAAAGACCTCCATATCCTTCGAAATTTATTTGTATTGGATCTTCTCCTGTTATTTCTACAAATGCAGTATATCCAAAAATTCCTCCTACAACTATAATTGCTACTATTATTAGACTTAATATAAAACTTAATATTTTATCTTTCATATTTACCTCTTTTCTTTCCACGCAATTATAACTTGCACTACTTCAATTATATATTATTCTAACATTGTTTTCAAGTTTTTTGAATATTTTTTCCATTATTGTTTATATTATTATTATGAATTTTAAGGAAATTTTTAATAAATTAATTAAATATAATAATAATAATTACTATTTTTCTCTTATGTCACAACCTGATAGTTCTTCTGTTAGCACACCAGAAGATAATTATAAGGTTTTTCCTAATATAAAAGAAAACTTAGATTTTTTAAAAAGCAAGTACAATGCTTTAATTTGTTCTGATATTATTATAAGAGAATTTAATATGTTTGCAAATAATTCTGACCACAAATGTTTTATCATTTGTATTGATGGTTTATTTGATTCTATTTCGATAAATGATTTTATTTTGGAACCTTTAATGACTGGAAAAACAAAGCGTAATAAATCCTTTGATGGTAATTTATGTGAATTTGTAGATAATTGTTTATTACCTCAAAACAGTGTCAAAAAGGTTGAAGATTATAAAGATGTTTTTTCTGGTATTAATATGGGAGATTGTCTACTTTTTATCGATACTCTGCCAATTGCTTTTGATATTGATGTAAAAAAATATGCTCAACGTAGTGTCAGTACATCTAAAAATGAAGCGGTAATAAAAGGCTCACAAGAGAGTTTTGTTGAAAATATTAGAACAAATACTTCTATTATTAGACGTATTGTAAATAGCGAAAATTTAGTTATAGAGACTATTCCCGTTGGGAAAATTAGTCAAACGAAATGTGGTGTGTGTTATCTTCAGAATATTGCAAATAACGACTTAGTATCTGAGGCTAAGTATAGACTCAATAATCTAGACATTGATTCTTTAATATCAACAGGTCAATTGGAGCAATTAATTGAAAGTGACGAAGGTTTTGGTATACCACAAGTTCTATCTACCGAGCGCCCTGATAAATGTGCCAAATACTTATTTCAGGGGCGAGTAATCATTATAGTAAATGGTAATCCATATGCAATAATCTTACCTGCGACAATTGAAGATTTTTTATTCTCTCCTGAAGATACAAATTTAAGACCATTGTTTGCAAATTTTCTACGAGGTATTAGAGTTCTTGCTACATTAATTACTCTGTTATTACCCGGTGTTTATCTCGCAATTACAAGTTTTCATCAAGAACTACTGCCTACAGAATTACTATTTTCAATTTTGTCAGCTCGAGAAAACGTTCCATTTCCTATAATATTTGAGCTTTTACTTATGGAGATATCATTTGAACTTATACGTGAAGCTAGCTTAAGAGTCCCATCTCCAATAGGTTCTTCTATAGGTATTGTAGGAGCTCTGGTCTTGGGTGATGCCGCTGTTAATGCCGGAATTGTTAGCCCTATACTTATAATTGTAGTTGCAATGACCGGTATTGCTTCTTTTGCAATTCCTGATTTTTCCTTCGGTTTTCATATACGTGTATTTAGATTTTGGTTTGTTGCCTTAGGTGTTACAACTGGATTTTTAGGCATTGGTGTCGGATTATTTATATATGTTTCTATGCTTTGTAACTTGAAATCTTTTGGCGTTTTTTATACTACTCCTCTTGCTCCTCAATATAATACTTATGGTAATGGATTTTTTATACCACCAATCTGGAGACAAGAATATCGAACTAATTTTATTGCTCCTAAAAAGAAAATGTCACAAGATAAAATTAGTATGAAATGGAGACGTTACAAGTAGTTACCAGTAGGGACACCCATAAGTGGTCAAAATCTTTACCAGAGGGGACACCCATGTTACCAATAGGGACACTCATTAATGGTAAAACTTAATATTAAAAATAGTTAATTAATATAAACATAGTTGAATACATATTAATTAAACTAGTATTTTAATATATGTTTTACCATTAATGAGTGTCCCTATTGGTAACATGGGTGTCCCCTCTGGTAAAGATTTTGACCACTTATGGGTGTCCCTACTGGTAACTACTTGTAACTCTACATCCTATCTGGCATTTCTATTCCAAGTAATCCTGCGCCTATTCTTAAAATCTTTCCAACTGAATGAGTTAAATAAACACGAGCATTTTGAAGATTTTTATCTTCATTAATAATTTTATTTTCATTATAAAAATTACTATATGCTTTTGCTATATCAATCAAATATCTTGATAAAATTGATGGTTCATTTTTATCTGTTACTTGAATTAATACATCTTCAAATTCATATATTAATTTTATTAATCTAATTGAATACTCATCTTGCAATAAGTTTATATCGACTTCTTTAATTGTAGGTACTCCTCCTGCTTTTTCAATAACACTTTTTGTACGTACATAAGTATATTGAATATAAGGACCTGTTTCGCCTTGAAAATTCAAAATTGTATCCCAATCAAATATTTCATCTTTTATTCTTGATTGTGCTAAATCATTAAATATTACTGCACCTACTCCGACTTTTTTAGCCACTTCATCTTTATTTTCAAGTTCAGGATTTTTTTGTTCAATTATTGTTTTTGCTCTTGATATTGCTTCATCAAGTAACTCACTTAATTTCACACTTGTTCCTTCTCTTGTTGACATTTTACCTGTTGGTAATAAAACCATTCCAAAAGCAACATGTTCTAATCCATTTGTATATTTTTCATCTAGCCCAAGAATTTTAGCAACTTCAAATACCTGTTTAAAGTGTAATACTTGTTCATATGATGTAACATATAATGCCTTATCGAAATCATATGTTCTTGCTCTATACATAATTGCAGCCAAATCTCTTGTTGCATATGTTGATGATCCATTGCTTTTTTCTATTATACATGGTGTGTTAATTCCTTTATCTTCTAAGTCTACAATCCTTGCTCCTTCAGATTCTATTAATTTTCCACTCTTTTCTAAAATTTCAACAATCTCTGCCATTTTATCTGAATAAAAAGCTTCACCATTCCAAGAATCAAATTTGCTACCTAATATATCGTATACTTTTTGGAATTCTTTTAAACTTAGTTCTCTAAATTTTTGCCAAATCTCAACACAATAAGGATCTCCATCTTCAAGTTTTTTGAAATTATTTCTACAATTTTCTAAAACTTGTTCATCTTCTTTACAAGCTTGATTAATTCTTATATAAATCTTAGTTAATTCATCAATTGGATTTTCTTCAATATTATATTCATTTCCCCACAATTTATATCCTTCAATTAATTTTCCGAATTGTGTTCCATAATCCCCTAGATGATTTATTCCAGTTACATTATATCCTAAATATTTATATATTTTATATAATGCTGCACCTATTACTGTTGAACGCAAATGTCCAATATGAAATGGTTTTGCAATATTAGGAGCAGAATAGTCTATTACTATATTTTTTCCGTTTCCTATTGTTGATTTACCATATTCCTCATCATTAGACATTTCTTGTAAAACTTCTTTTACTAATAATTCGTTATTTACAAAAAAGTTTAAATATCCTCCTACAACTTCTAGCTTTGTTATTTCATTTTCATTTAATTTAATCTTTTCCTTTATTTCCATAGCAATAGCCTGTGGTGCCTTTCTTAATGTTTTGGCCAACCTAAAACATGGAAATGCATAATCTCCATTTTCAGTTCCTTTTGGCTTTTCTATTGATTTTTTTATTTCATTTTGATCTACATTTATAACTTGTGCTATTGCATTTGCTATTACAATTTTAAAATCTATCATTTTTTCTCCTTCTTTACTTCCATAGTTCTTCTAAAACTTTTTTATATCTTACAAATATTGGATGATTAGCATCAACATTTTCTATACAGCTTTTATATACACTTGTATAATACCATTTTTGTTCTTCTGGATTTCTAGATAATACTTTATCTTCTCCACATTCCTTTATATTAGAAATAGAATCTTCTAAATTATTTATTTTATCAGATGCTACAATCAATTTTGAACCAAGTGGAGCTGTTTTTATATGATTTATTGTATGTTGTTTTCTTTCCTTCCAAGGTAAACTTTTGTCTGGTTCGGAAGCATCATATACATAGTCTCTAACCTTTTTTCCAAATTCTTTTTCTATATCTTCAAATGTATGTTGAGTATCTTCTACTACATCATGTAATATTCCTGCTGTAACTATATCTTCATCGCATCCATTTCTTTGCAATATCATTCCAACTGTAAATGGATGGAATATCATATCCACATCTTTTTGTTTTCTTTTTTGACCTTTGTGAGCCTTTGTTGCATAAAAAATCGCATATTCAATTTTATCCATAATTCTCTCTCCTTTACCCCAAATATTATATTACATTTTTTTCAATTTTACAAGTTGTTGTTCTCTAATTATTGACATTTATTAACTATATGTTATAATGGTTTTACTTTATAAATAAAAACTTTAAAGGAGGGCACAGTATGAATAGACGGCCTTTAACAATTGAATTTACTGGTTTGCCTAATTCCGGTAAAACAACTTTAATTCATAATCTTGCAAAAGACTTGCGGAATAATGGATTGAAAGTAAAAATTATGCAAGAAGATGCTGAACTTGTACCTACGGAAATTCCAAAAAAGACTTGGATCAGGAACACATGGATTACTTTTGGACAATTGCAGTCTCTTTTAGAGATTCCATATTCAACAGAGGAACTCATCTTATTAGACAGAGGTTATTGTGATGCTTTGTTCTGGGCAAAATTTTTGTACAAACAAGATGCTTGTTCAAAAGAACAATCTGAATCTCTTCTTAGAATTCTTCATGAAATGAATGATCAATTCAACTTATTGCCTGACTATCTTTTCGTAATTGATGTTTCCATCAAAGAATCTATGAAAAGAAGATTAGCCATGGGTGGTAAAATTGTCTTGACTAATGAAGACTTCTTGAGCTTTTACAAAGCTGAATTAGAAGAGTTCTATCAGGGCATTACTTGTCCAATGTGGTATTTGGATACTTCAAGTTTATCTATTGAAGAAACTAAAAACATAACAGTTGAAAAAATTCAAGAAATACTTGCATAATTCACAACAAAGAAGAGGAATCTTTTATAGATTTCCTCTTCTTTCTATTTCTACTCCATCTTTTGTATCTTTTATATTATAACCCTTTTCAATAATTAAATCTCTTAATCTATCAGATTCGGCCCAATTTTTCTCATTTCTCGCACTCTTTCTTTGCTCTACTAAATCCAAAATTTCTTGTGGTACTTGTTGTTCCTCTTTCTTTTCAGTTATTTTTATACCTAAAACAGTATCAAACTTTTCTAATAATTGTGCTATTTCAGGTGATTTCTCTGGATATTTTACAGCTTCCCATACAACACTCATTGCAAGTGGCATATTTAAATCATCATTTATAGCTTGGTGGAATCTATTTTCCATATCATTTATTATATCATCTGATACAGTATCAGTTCCATTTAAATGTTTTTGATATCCTTCTCTTAAGCGATTTAAAGATACTGAAGCTGCCTCTATTCCATCCCAAGTAAAGTTTAGTTTTCCTTTATAATGACATGAAAAATTAAATAATCTGTATACTAATGGATCATATCCTCTATTTATAATATCATCCATTAAATAAACATTACCTAAGCTTTTTGACATTTTTCCACCATTTATTAATAGATATTCTCCGTGCATCCAATAATGAGCTGGTATTTTACCACATGCCCCTTTGCTTTGAGCAATTTCATTTTCATGGTGTGTTGGTATTAAATCAATTCCTCCTGTATGTATATCAAATACTTCTCCTAAATACTTTGTACTCATTGCTGAACATTCAATATGCCAGCCAGGATAACTTGGCCCCCATGGGCTATCCCATTTCATTAAATGATTTTCTGGAGCTTTTATCCATAAAGCAAAATCATATGGATTTCTTTTTTCTGGGTCAACTTCTACTCTTGCTCCTGCTTTTTGTTCTCTAAGATTTATTCCAGATAATAATCCATATTCATCTAGTTTAGATACATCAAAATATATAGCAGTAGAAGTTTCATATGCATATCCTCTTTCCATTATTTTTTCTACTAATTCTAACATTTCTTTTATATGTTCAGTTGCTTTACATACTACTTCAGGTTTTTCTATATTTAGTCTTTCTAAATCTTTAAAAAATAATTTAGTATAATGTTCTGCAATTTCCATAGGAGTTTTATGCTCTTCTCTAGCAGATTTTAACATCTTATCTTCACCTTCATCTCCGTCTGATACAAGGTGCCCAACATCTGTTATATTCATTACATGTTTTAACTCATATCCATTATATTTTAATACACGTCTTAATGTATCTTGAAACAAATTTGTCCTCATATTTCCTATTGTTGCATCTTTGTATACCGTTGGTCCACACGAATATATTTTTACCATTCCAGGTTCTATTGTTTTAAAAAGTTCTTTCTTTTTTGTTAAAGTATTATAAAAATATATGTCCATTATTTCCTCCCTTTATATTTAAGAAAAGTGGCACAGCCACTTTTCAATTATTCACTATTATCATTGTTTTCTGTTGTATCTTCTGTATTATTATTACTATTATCACCTGTATTGCCTGAATCCGGTGTATCTGGCGTACTTGGTGTTTCAGGTTCTGTTGGTTTTGTATCTGGTGTTGTTGGTTGTGTAGTCTCTTCATTGCTTGGTTCTTCAACTGGCATATTTGTTGTAGTATCAGGTTCTGTTGGTTTTACAACCTCTGTTGGCTTTTTATGTATTGTACAATATTCAGTTGGAGCATAACCCATAGTTGAATTTATTCCTGGTGTTGTCCATAATCCTAATCTTTCTTTTTCAACAGCATAATTAGCAGATTTTCTCTGTTTTGATGGACAAAATTCATTTGCTAATTTTCCAGATTCTGTACATATTGTGTATTGACTCTTGTGTGCATCACATGTTTCTGGTAAATGGTCTTTTACAAATATTTCTGAGTATGTATTTGAGCATTTATCTGTTGCAAGTAATCCGCTTGTTCTACAAACTGTTGCATGCACTATATTTTCTGGTTCATTAAATGATGAATTTTCTAATCCTTTATGAATTTGTGACATTATTCCAGAAAATAGTTGGCCTGCTGGATTAGTTCCCGGAAAACTAATTCTTTGTGGATCATCAAACCCATACCATGCAGCACATGCATAATAATTTGTAAATCCACATAACCATCTATCTTTAGAAGAGTTTGTTGTTCCAGTTTTAGCAGCAACATCAATTCCATTTATTGCACAATATTTAGCAGTTCCAGCATATCCATCTGCGCCAGTTATAACTGATTGCATTAAATTTTTTACAATATAAGCTGTTTCTGCTGAACACACAGTTTCCTTTTTTTGATTTGGTTCTAATACAACTTTTCCATCAGAATCTTCTACCTTAGTGTAAAATGTTGGTTGTATATATGTTCCATCATTTGCAACTGACGCATATGCAGCTGCCATTTCTAATGGACTTACACCATATGTCATTCCACCTATTGCCAATGCAAGGTTTTCATCATTATGCTCTTTATTTTCACTTGCATGTACTAGTGAAGATATTCCCATTTTTTCCATGTATTCAATTGATTTTTGAGGTGTTAGCTCTGCCATAACTTTAATAAATGGTATATTTTGTGATGTTGTTAATGCTGTTCTAACCGTTCTTAATCCTGTAAATTTATTATAGTTTTCAGGCTCATAATCTTTTCCAAATGTTGTTTTTAAATCCGCATATATTGTTGCTGGTGTTATTATTCCTTCCTCTATTCCTGGTAAAACATCTGCTAAAGGCTTTATAGATGAACCTGTTTGTCTTTTTGAATTTATTCTATTTAATCCTCTTGATGTTGTTTTTTCTCTTAATTGTCCAACTGCTCCTACCACTTTTCCTGTTGATGGTTCTATAACTACTGCTGCTCCTTGTGCTAAAATTGGTGAACCATTTTCATCTGTTACACCTTTTCCATTTTTATCTTTTAATTGTAGTTTGTATTTATCTTTTTTTGATTCTTCCTCCATAATATTTTGCACTGATGATACTTGTGTTGAATAAATTGTCAAACCACTTGTTTGTAAATATGTTTCTGCTGCATCTTTCGAAATTTGTTTTTCATCCATTATTTGTTGAGTTAATTGAGTAATTAGTGCATCTGTATGTGATGAATATATATTGCCTTTAACACCATTTTCAAATTTAAATCCAGCATCTACTTCTGCAACTGCTGTGTCATATTCTTCTTGTGTTACATAATTGAATTTTTTCATTTGTGATAATACTGTCTTGGTTCTTTTTGATATTTTTTCTGTAACATCATTTCCTGAATATGGATTATACGCATTTGGTGAATGATTTATTCCTGCTAAAAATGCACATTGTGCTATACTTAAATCTTTTGCTGTTTTATTGAAATAGTATTCTGCGCCAATTTCTACACCGTGTTTTTCACTTCCACCATTTCCTATATATATCAAATTTAAATATAATTCTATTATCTGATCTTTTGACATCGCCTTTTCTATTTGATAAGCTTTTGTCCATTCCTTCAATTTCCTTATTACTCCAGCAGCTCCCTTAGAAGCTTTCTCTTGTGTTACGTTTTTTACAACTTGTTGGGTTATAGTGCTTCCTCCACCTGCTGTTGATTTTCCGCCGTGTGTTACAAATGAAAGCACCGCAGCTCCTGTTCTCTTTATGTCTACACCATGATGTTGTTCAAATCTTTCATCTTCTATTGCGATATATGCCTTTGGTAAATATGGAGACATTTCTTCAAGTGTTATAATTTTTCTACTTTCGTCTCCATTCAATTCTGCTAGTATATTTCCGTCAGTATCTACAATTGTTGAATTTTCTTTCATTATTAAATCAGACATATCTATAGAGAAATCATCTTTTTCAATTCCAAAGAATAATCCTATTCCAACTCCAGTTCCAACTACAATTAATATTACTAGTATTATTAATATGATTTTTAGTGCCATTGCTAATTTGGGATGTTTATATTTGAATTTCATTTTTGTATCTTTTCTTTTTGGTTTTACATCTTTGTTTTCCTTTTTATTTTTTGTGATTTTTTCTGCTTTATGTGCACCTTTATTTGTTGATTTCTTCTTTTTCTTTCCCATTTTTTATCTCTTTCCTTTCCCAAGATATTCATTGGTTAAATTTATGATAACATTATAATACATTTCTAAAAAAAATTAAAGTATTTTAAGAAATTCTTTAAATTTTTAATCATAATAAAAAATTTTCCCATTTATTCCGAATACTTCTTTTATAGAAACCTTATTTTTAGCAATTTTGTTACGTATATGTTGAAATGTATCTTTCATATATAAATTCGCCTCAAGTAAATCTTTTGTCTTAAATTTTTGCATATTTTCTCTCCATATAGTTTCTTCTCTTCCAACTTCAATTTCATAATCATTTATATTTATCCCATTAAAACGTTTTGAAAATATTTTCATATTGCCTTCTAAATTTATGATTATAGCATTTTCATTTAATTTATATTTATTTAACACATCTTTATTGAAATCTATATTTAGTATTATTTTTGCCCTTGCTAAACTTTTTTTTTGATTATTTGAAACGACTATCAAAATTCCATTTTTCTCATATATTTCTTTTTCTATCTTTTTTAATTTTTCTATATGATTTGTTACAACAGTTAATCTTTTATATTGTTTTGCTAGTTCTTTTATTATTTCTATACTGATATCTGTTATTTCATTTGTTGTTATTGCAATTTCGATTTCTTCTTTTTTTATACTATTTTGTCTTATTATGTAATCAAGTAATTCAAAAGATATATATTTTTCTAACCATCTTCCATTAAATATTTTTATATTATTTGAATTTAATGAATTAATAAATTCCTTATTTTCACATAACTTTCTGCTTAATACAACATTTTGGACATCACATTTTATTAATTTCTTCACAACTTTTCTTATATTTTTTTCCTTTTCCAAATTTGTATATATTTTAAAATTATCATTTTTTATTTTAAATTTTAACAAAGTAAATCCATGCTTATCCATTTTTTCAATATAAAATGTTTTCATTTTTTACACCTCAATTGATGTGTATTCACCTTAGTTAATATTTATGCAATTAGAAAATAAAAACTGAGTTTGCCATATTTCTACAGACATACTCAGTTTTTATTTATTTTGAAAGTTCGTCTTTAATTATAGTCCAAACGTTTGAAGTCTCCATATCTTTTCTCCAACATGAAGTACCCCCCAAATTATATTTAGAAACTAAAGAAACTTTTTCTTTAATTGATGTTCCATCCTCAATCCACATTTTAACTGTATTTTTTCCAGATGCATATTCTATATAATATTGTTTTAATGTATCATCCCATTGTTTTTCAACATTGTTAGGAATTTTGATGTTCATCATACTAACGACAGTTCTATCTTTGATTTGTCCATCTGCTGTAACAGTCCATTGTCTTGTATAAAATGGCATTCCTAAAATAATTTTTTGTGTATCTACTTGATCATAATCTATAATTTTCTTTAAACTTGTTTCTACCCAATTTAGTCCTGCAGTAGTTCCTGGTTTTGTACTTGATGTTCCATATTGATCATAAGCCATAAATACCAAATAGTCTGCTACATCTCCTAGAACATTTCTGTCAAAACATAAAGACCAATTAGGGTCACCATCTGGTGCTGTCACATCAACTGATGTAACCATTCCCATTTCCAACATTCTTGGCATTAATTCGATAATAAATCTTGAATATTTATCTTTATCTGCTTCATAAATGTTTTCAAAATCAACATTTATTCCGTCTATATCATATTGTGCGCATTTTTGAACAATACTCTCTATTAGTTCTTGTCTCTTTGTATAACTATTTAATATAGTAGATGTTATTTTTATTCCTGCTTCAGCATTCGCAATCATTGGCCATACTTTATATCCATTTGAGTGTGCCCAATTTACATATGCTATTCCTGCATCCCCAACATTATCTTTTAAATTTCCATCATTTTTATCTAAATAGAAGAATGATGGTGATACTACATTTACTCCCTCTATTGTTTGACCTGTTCTATCTGGTGCTTTAACATATTGTGAATAATAATCCCAAAACATATCTACTTTTCCAGTTATTTGTTTAGTTCTTTCTTTTGCCTCTCTTATTGTAGTGATATCTGTTAATTTATTTGCTTTTACATATCCTACTTTTCCTTTTTGCGTTCTTATTTTTGTCCATCCTGAATCTTGTCCATTGTCAACTAGGATAACTGTTTCACCTTTTTGAACTTTATCTACTGTTTTTGAGAAAAATCTTCCTTTGCTTTTAATAGACATCTTTGATTTTGTATCTGCACTAATTTGTTCTCTGTCTAATGAATCTATTGTTATTACTTTAGTATCTTCTATATTTTTTAATTCTATATTGTATACATCTTGCATCTCGCTAATTGGCATATATACAGCATCATTGTCTTTTAAAGCATGTGCTGATATTTTCTTTGTTGAACCATTTAATGTTAGCTTATTTGCGTCAAAACCTATACTTGCAATTTTGTCATCATATGTTGTAATTATTTCATTTGTTTCTTCTTCTATGTAAATATATTTATCAAAAAAGTTTTTTATGTCATCCATTGAGACATATATAATTCCATCATCTATTTTTACTTCATTTTTCAGTCTTGATGTTACATTATTGTTATTTATAATTAAATTTATTTTACCATCTGTTTTTTCTTTTATTAAGGTTTCTGCTTTTATTGCTATAAACCCGATTATTAATAATGCTAACATTACTATTATTACTTTTATTATTATATTTCTACTTTTGTTCATCCATTTTTTCTCCTTTTTTGTTTAATTATATTATATTAGATAAAAAATAGCAAGATTTTTCTTGCTATTTTTTTAATAGTTACAGGACAATGTTATATCTCTACATTTTTCTAAATACTCCAGCAACTTTTCCTAATATTTGACAATTTGGCACTATTATTGGATCCATTGTATGATTTTCTGGTTGTAGACGTATATGGTCTTTTTCTTTGTAAAATGTTTTTACTGTTGCTTCATCTTCTATTAAAGCAACTACTATCTCTCCATTATTTGCATTGCTTTGTTTTTTTACAAGTATATAGTCTCCATCTAATATTCCAGCTTCTATCATACTTTCTCCCCTTACTGTTAGCATAAAGCTATCGCAATTTCCTACAAAGTCGATTGGAATAGGAAATGTATCTGTTACATTTTCTACTGCTAATATTGGTTGTCCAGCAGTTATTTTTCCTATAACAGGTACTTCAACCATTTCTTTTTGTGTGTAAAAATTTTTGTTTGATTCTTGTAATGGCTTTCCATCTGTTCCTTTTATTACTTTTAATGTTCTTCCTTTTTTGTCTTCTTTTTTGATGAATCCTTGTTTTTCTAGTTTTGCTAAATATCCATGTACAGTTGCTGTTGAACTTAGTCCTATTGCTTTTCCTATTTCTCTTACAGATGGCGGATATCCATTTGCCTTAACTTGCTCTTCAATAAATTTTAATATTGCTTTTTCTTTTCTTGTTGTTTCTGCTCTGTTTCCCATTTAAATCACTTCTCCTTTTTAATCTGACATTATAATATCATAAAAGAAAAAGAATGTCAAACAAATTTTTGACATTCTTTTATTTCGTTATTTTTCTTATTTCATATTCTATTATACCTGCTGGAGCATTAACTTGTACTTTTGCACCTTTTTTTGCTCCTAAAAGTGCTTTTCCTATTGGTGATTCATTTGATATTTTATTTTCAGCTAAATTTACTTCTGTTGAACCCACTATAGTATATTCTACTTCTTCATCAAATTCGACATCATATACTGTAACAGTATTTCCTATTTGAACTGTTTTTGTGTCTATCTCTTTTTCATCTATAATTTTTGCATATCTAATTTTATTTTCTAATTCTGCTATTTTTCCTTCATTTTCAGCTTGTGCATTTTTAGCCTCATCATATTCTGAATTCTCTGATAAATCACCAAATCCTAAAGCTACTTTTATTCTTTCAGCTATTTCTGATCTTTTTTCTGTTCTTAAAAATTCTAATTCTTTCTCTAATTTGTCATATCCTTCTTTTGTTAATATTACTTCTTTTTCTTCCATAATAATCACTTTCCTTTCTTAAGTCAAAACGATATATACGCATAAAGAGCGACTTTTATAGGTCGCCTTTACATTAACAAGTAGTATAATACTCCACTTTTTTTATTTTGTCAAGTTTTTTTAATCTTTTAGTAAATCTTTTCCATTTTTCATGTAATCTATTCCTGAGAAGATTGTTGCAAATGTTGATATTAATAATAATAAAGTTGCTACTAAATTTATTCCAAAATCAACACCTGTTAATCCTCCTCTAAAGCAATCCCAAAAAGCATTTTTATCAAACATAACTAATATAATTGCTATCATTTGTGTAACTGTTTTTAATTTACCCCAAATTGAGGCAGCTATAACCTTTCCACCTTTTTCTACAGCTATTAGTCTGTATCCTGATACTAAAAATTCTCTAGCTAATACAATAACAGGTATCCATGCAGGAATTTTCCCTAATTCTACTAATAATACCATTGCTGTTAATACTAATATTTTGTCTGCAAGTGGATCTAAAAACTTTCCAAATGTAGTTACTTGATTTCTTGAACGTGCTATATATCCATCTAATTTATCTGTTATTGATGCTACAATAAATATTAACTCCATAAGAAAATACATAAGTGGCATTCCAAAAAAATCACCTTGTAACTTTAAATATGGTATAATTGCCATAATTGGCACTAATATTATTCTAAATATTGTTAGTTTATTTGCTAAATTTAATTTCATTTCTAAAACTCCTTATATAAGTCTTATTTCTTTAATATTTCAATTGCTTTTTGTAATTGTGTATCTTGATCTCTTTGTACTAAAAGATGATTTGAAACAGTTTCTGGTAATTCAACTTTTTCGTTTGGTTCAATACCAACTCCATTAATTTTTGTTCTGTTTGGAGTATAGTATTCCTCAACAGTAACTTTTAGTCCTGCACCACTTTTTAATGTTAATAATTGTTGAATAACTCCTTTTCCATATGTTGTTGTTCCAACTATTGTAGCTTCATTTAAATCCTTTAGTGCTCCTGCTAAAATCTCTGATGAACTTGCTGAATTTTCATTAACTAATACAACAATTGGCATATCTATAAGTACATCTTCTTTAGACTTTTCAATTTTTTCATTTTTGTCTTTATCTACAGTTACCAATAAATCTTTTCCTTTTGGAACTATATAATCAGCTATTTGTAATGCTTGGTCTACTAACCCTCCACCATTATTTCTTAAATCTATAATTAATGATGTAATTCCTTGAGATTTTAATTCTTCATATTTTGCTTTGAAATTTTGAGCAGTATCTTCGTCAAAGCTTGTTACTTCTATATATCCAATATTGCTATCTAATTTTTCTGAAATTACTGGATTTGTTGTTATTTTCTTTCTTTTTATTTCAAAAGTTTTAATTTCCTGACCTCTTTGTATTTCTAATGTAACAGTCGACCCTTCTTCACCTTTTATGTTATTTGCTGCAGCTGTCATATCTTCTCCAGTATATTCGACTCCATTAATCTTTTTTATAATATCACCTGGAAGTATTCCTGCTTCTTCTGCAGGACTATATTTTATTGGTGTTAAAACAACGATTGTATTGTCTTTAGTATTTTGTGCCATATATATTCCAATACCAACATAATTTCCCATTAAGTCGGACTTATAATCTTCCATTTCGTCTTTTGGAATATATTCAGTATATGGATCTCCCAATGATGCAACATATCCCTTTAAAGCTCCTTCAGCAGCTTTATCTTCATCTATATCATTCAAATAGTATTTATCTAATATTGTTTTTACATATTTAATAGATTTTGTCAATTGATTATCATTTGATGATTCTAAACCTAATAATGAAGAAATTGATTGAGTATTATTGTTGTTATTGTTCTTAGTCATATATATTGTTGTTAATATAAATGTTAAAAATGCTGTTAATACAACTAACATAATATTTTTATAAATTCTTTGTCTTTTTAAATAATTATCTTCTTCCATTTTATTAATTGCCTTTCTATTGTTATTTACATGTATTTGTTAGGATCTACTCTACAGTCTTGACCATATCCCGTTGAGCTATATTTATAGCTATATGGTGAAACTCTTACTTCAAAATGCAAATGTGGTCCTGATGAATTTCCAGTGCTTCCACTTAACATTATCTTTTCACCTTTTTTTACGATTTGACCTGGTTTTACACATATAGAACCTCTAGTCCCATGACCGTAATAAGTTTGCATTCCATTTGCATGTCTTATTACAACATGTGTTCCATAACTTGATGACAAATCTGCTGTAGTCATTACAACTCCGTCAGCAGCTGCTACAACAGTTGTTCCAACTGACACAGCATAATCTATTGCGCCATGAAATTTTCCACTAGAATAATATCCATTAGCTGATATTGAACCTCCTGATATAGGTCTCATGAAATATCCTGATCCTGTTGATGGTGATGTATTTGAAGAGTTTGAACCTGAATTATTTTTTGAACTTGAATTATTGTTTTTCTGGTTTTGTTGTTGCTGTTGTTTTATAAGCTCTTCTAATTGTTTTTGATATTTTTGTTCAGCTTCTTTAACTTCTTTTTCAATCTGTTTATTATCAGCTTGTAATTCTTCAATTTCTTTTTGCACTTCTTTTTCATCTTGAGTTAATTTATTAGCATAACTTTGTTTTTCAGATTTCAAGCTTTGTAATTCATTTACTTTTGTTTTCTGTTCTGCAAGCGAAGTATCCAATTCGGCTTTATTATTTTCTAGTTCTTTTTTTTCACTTTCAATTTTCGCTTTTTGGTCTTTTGTTGCTTGAATCAATTCCTTATCAGATTCAAACAATTCAGATGCAGCATAATATTTGGCTAATGCATCTGTCATACTAGAAGCATTTAAAAATACGTCTAGGAATGATGTTTGGCTTCTTTCATACATAGCAACAATTCTTGTGTCAAGAAGTTCTTCTTGTTTAGTATATTCTGCTTCCATTTGTTGTATGTCTTTTTCTTTATTTGATATTTCAGTTTGCAAGTTCTGAACTTTGTCATTCAAATCATCAACTTCTGTTTCAGCATCTGATATTTTAGTTATCAAATTTTCAACAGTTTTCATTGTTTCTGATTTTTCATTTGCAATTTCTTCTTTTTTCTTTTCAGCTTCATCTATTTTACTATCATTTTCAGCTGTTTGTTGTTTAGCTTGTTCTTGTGCCTGCTCCTTTTTTTGTTGTATTTCTCTTTGTGTTACAGCAAATACTTGTGAGCTTTGCAAAACCAAAATTGTCGATATTGTAATTCCTACTATTTTTAGTAAAATCTTTTTCATTATAATTTTTCCTCCTACATTGTATTTTATTCTTCAACATTTGTTTCTTCTTGCTTTTCTTCGCTATTTTTAGTAATATTTTGTAATTCATCTTGTTTTAGTAAATATTCCATAGGATTTACTGTTTGTCCATTTATTCTTATTTCGAAATGAGCATGTGGACCAGTTGAATAACCTGTTGAGCCAACTTTTAAAACTGGTGTACCTGCTTTAACTTCTTGGCCCATTTGCACAACAATTTCACTTCCATGTGCATATAAAGTCTGAACTCCTCCACCATGGTCAATTATTACCATATTTCCATATGCAGGTGTCATTTCAGCTTTAACCACAACACCATTAGCAGCAGCGACAAAGTCTGCTCCCATAGGTGCACCAATATCTGTTCCTGTATGCAATTTATACGCACCTGTTATAGGATGAACTCTCATTCCATATTCTGATGTTATTGTTGTATATCCTGGTATTGGCCAAATCATTGCTCCTCCAATATAGTCAGGGCTAATACTATTTAAAACAATTAATTTTATTTCAGATTCTATTGCAGACACTTGCGAGTTATACACATCTATTTTTGCTTGCAACGCTTGTTCTTCAGTGGATAACTTACTTATATAATATTGTCTCATTATTTTTGTATTTGCTAACACTTGAGTTTTTTTCTGTTGTTTTTGCTTATTTTCGATTACTTGTTTCTTTTTTTCTGCAAGTATTTTTTTAGTTGTTTCTATTTCTTCTTTTTGTTTTTTTACTTTGTCTAATAATTGATTATCATATTCTGCTAATTCTTTCATTGCATAATATGTTGATAAAATTTCTGTAACATTTTTAGATGCTAATATTACTTGCAAAAATTCAAATTTAGGCGTTTCATACATTTTTATAATTCTTGCATCTAACAATCCTTGAATGCTGTCCAAATCAGCTTGTGTTTTAGAAAGTTTATCTTCATTTTCATTTATTTGATTAATCAAATCATTTATGTCATCATTTATAGTACTTAACTCTTCTTGAGATTGTGCAATTTGATTATCTAAATCTTGCAATTCTTGCATATTAGTTGATAATTGTTCCTGAACCGCTTGTAATCTATTGTTAGACTCGTCTATAGACTGTGTTAATTGGCTTGATTGCTCTTGTAATTGTGTAAGGTCTTGTGCGTGTACGCAAATACATAGGCTACAAGTTATTATTAATATTAAAATTATTGTTAAAAGCCTACGCATTCTCTACATTTCCACCCTTTCTATTTAATTAAACTTCTAAATATTTTCTCATTGATATACTACTTCCAAGTACACCTATTCCAATTCCTAAACCTAGATATACCATTAATATTAAATTAAACATATCAGAGAAATTCAACAAGGTCCAATTCGCCATTTGTAAAAATGATGTTTCTGCCAATTTATGTGCAATTCCAGTATAAGCTCCTCCTATTAACGCAACTGATAATAATCCAGAAACAATACCTATTATTATTCCTTCTACTAAAAATGGCCATCTAATAAAACTGTTTGTAGCTCCAACATATTTCATTATTGATATTTCTTTTCTTCTTGAATGTACAGCTAATTTGATTGTGTTTGTGATTATAGATACAGATATTATTATTAATAGTATTAATATTCCTCCTGTTATAATTCTAACACCTTTAGCCAAACTAATTATTTGTGATATCACTTGATTGCTTGATACTATTTTCTTTACATGAGGAAGTTGACTTATACTATCTTGTACATCATTATTTAACCTTAAGTCTGTTAATGTTACATTATAAGCAACTGATAGAATATTTCTTTCTGAATATCCTTCTAGTAACTCATCACCTAGCATATCTTTCATATAATCTAAAGCTTCATCTTTTGATACAAATTCTGCACTTTTTACTCCATCTATTGAAAGTATTTCATTTCCTACTTCTTCAATTTCACTTTCTGTTGCATCATTATCTATTATTACCCTAATTTCTTGTGCATCTGCTACATTTTCTACAAATGCATTTAAATTTTCTCCTATTACAAAAAATAATCCAAATATCAACATTGTGGCACACATTATAATTAATGATGACATTGTTGATTTTTTATTCTTAAATAAATTTCTAATTCCTTCTCCTATTAAATAATTCAATACATTAAATCTCACAATCATACCCACCTTTTTGATCATCTTTTACTATTACGCCTTTATTTATATGTATAACTCTTTTTTTCATTTGATCTACTATGTCTTTGGCGTGTGTTGCCACTACTACAGTTGTTCCTCTCATATTAATTTCGTTTAGTAAGTTCATTATATCCCATGCTGTATCTGGATCTAAGTTACCTGTTGGCTCATCAGCAATTAACATTGATGGATTATTTACTAATGCTCTTGCTAAGGCAACTCTTTGTTGTTCTCCTCCTGACAGTTCATTTGGATACATTTTTGCTTTCCCACTTAATCCTACTAATGATAATACCATTGGTACTTGTCTACGGATATGTCTTGGCGTAGCTTTTACTATGTACATTGCAAATGCTACATTTTCATATACAGTTTTGTCTGGTAATAGCCTGAAGTCTTGAAATACAACACCCATACTTCTACGCAAATATGGTACTTTACTTTTCTTTAAAAATGTTGTATCCTTTCCGTTTATTATTATATTTCCTGCTGTTGGTTCTTCTTCTTTTAATATTAATTTTATAAGTGTTGATTTTCCACTTCCTGATGTTCCTACTAAAAATGCAAATTCCCCTTTTTCAATTTTAAAACTTGCATTTTTCACAGCTTCTGTACCTGTTCCATATTTTTTGCTTACGTTTTTAAATTCTATCATTTTATTTTTTTCCTTTTCTTTTTTATAATTTATACATAAATTTGCATATTATTTCATTCTTGTTAATCATATCAATAATAACTTTTTTTTGCAATACTTATTGACAAAAAATTAAGCAGAAAATTTGGTATTTTTCTGCTTTTCTATCATTTTTCTTCTTATTTCTTCATTTTTTGATTTTTGTGAATTTTCTGTAATTTTTACATTATTATTAACTTTACTCTAAACAATAAATATAAACTTTGAATGCAATTCCGGCCGAGGAAAGAAATGAAAAGTTTATATTTATTGCTTAGAGTATACATTAATTATTATCTATAAAATCCTGTACAATACTTATAATCTTTCCTGTATTTTGAATATATTTTTTAGGTTCAAATGTTTCAATCTGTTGTAATGCATCACCCAATTGTGAAATATCAGTAATGCCTATAATATATCCCAATTTATCAAAAGACTGTACAATATCAAGTTGATGATCATTAACATGTTCTCCATATTGCTTCAATCTAGGTACTGCGATTACTTTTTTATCTTTTTCAATTGAACTTATTATTGAGCCAACTCCGCCATGTGTTATTATACAATCGGCCTGTTGCTCTAATTTATCTAATTCATCGCTTGAAATAAAATCAAATATCTTCATATTTGTTGATTCATATTTTGTGTATCCCGCTTGTACAACTACATCTTCTTTTATGAGACCATCATTAATTAATTTATCAATCTCTTCTAATAATCGATGGAAACTGTTATTTTGTGTTCCTAGCATAACTAATATCATTAATATATTGCACCTCCATATACAGCTTTAGGATAAATTTTAAGCATTTCTTCCCACTGTACAATAAATAAATCTGCTATTGGATATATCAACCTTCCTGTCGCAGTTTTTCTATTTCTATTAGCAAATGTTTCTATATATATTATTTTACTTCCAAATAATTTTCCAAGGTAACACATTGGTCCAGCTGTATGTGTTCCAGTTGTAACTATGTATTTAGGTCTTATTTTAAAATATAAATATATTGTTTTTAAGCATAAATAAAAATATATAAAAATATATCTAAATAATTTTTTTCTTGTTCCATATGGCAAATATGAAATTCTATCACCATATTTTTCTTTTGCACTTTTGGTTGAATTATCTTTTTCTGTTATTATATGATAATTATATTTTTCAAATAATGGTCTTAATTGTTGTAATTCGTTAAAATGTCCGCCTGTACTTGATATAAATAATACTTTTTTCTTTTTCACTTTTTTCTCCTATTTTTATGTTATGACATTATTTTACTATAGCATATTCCAAATTGCAATAAAAGTAAAAGAAAAAAAGCAGATTAATTTCCGCTTTCTTATTTATGCTCTTGGATGAGCTTTTTTATAAACATTTTTTAGAGATTCATCTTGGAATTGCATATATACTTGTGTAGACAAAATATCTGAATGTCCAAGCATTGTTTGAATTGATTTTAAATCTGCTCCATTTTGTAACAAATGTGTTGCAAAAGAATGTCTTAAAACATGTGGTGTTATATCTTTTTCTATGTGTGCTTGTTCTTTATAATATTTGATAATTTTCCAAAATCCTTGTCTTGTTAAACGTTCTCCATTTACATTTACGAATAACGCTTTTTCATTTTCATCTTTTATCATTGTATTTCTTGCATTAACCATATAGTCTTTTAGTGCTTTTAATGACATATTGCCAATTGGAACAGTTCTCTCTTTTTTACCATTTCTACATGTTGCATATCCTGTTTCTAAATTTATGTCTTCTACATTTAAAGAAATAATTTCTGTTACTCTCATTCCTGTAGCATATGCAAACTCAAGCATTGCTTTATCTCTTGTTCCTTTTAAATTTACATTTTTAGGTTGATCTAATAATAGTGCAACTTCATTTGATGTTAATATACTTGGTACTCTTTTTTCTATTTTAGGTGATTGAATTCCATCTGTCGGATCACTTTTTACCGCTTTGTTTTTTGCTTCATATTGATAAAATGATCTTATAGAAGCCAATCCTCTTGAAATTGTTGATGGTTTTTTTCCTATTTCTTGCATGTGCTTTATGTATGTTTTAATTCCTTCATTTGTTAATTCAGCATAATTTTCTTCGTTTTCTTGTATGTACTTTTCAAATTGTTTCAAGTCTCTTTTATATGATTGAAGTGTATTTGTAGACACTTTCTTTTCGTTCTCTAAAAATCCAAAAAATAAGTTTAATTGTTCTTCCATTTTTTCCCCCACCTATGTTTATTTTTTATTGTCCTATATAGTTTATTTTACATAAACTATATACTCTTATGTTATATCAAATTTTTTATGAAAAGTAAATAGATTTTATTTATTTTTTAAAAATATTTAATTAAGTTAACTATAAGTCTATATGAAATTTCAATTTTTATTATTGAGGATAATATTAATATTATCATAATTATAAATGATATTATACTATGTTTTAATATTGAAAGCTTAATATTTTCTCTTCTTCTATCTTTTACTATTGATGTATATAATTTGATACTACTTACTCCTAGCACCATTAACGCTGGTATAAATATTATATTTTGTAAAAAAACCGTAATAATAATAAATATTATTCCTTTCATTTTTCCAAGAACATACACGCATGATGCTATGGTATAGCCTAAGCAGAAACCTCTAAATAGTATTATTCCAAGTACAATTGGTAAGCCTATTATTGTTGTCCCAGCAAACCATAATAATAAAACTAGTATTATATTATTTTTAATATCTTTTTGCAATTCACCTAGATAATCACCATTTTGAATTACTTTTGTTTCGTCTACATATGTATTTATATATTTTTCTATTTCAGTTTTATTTTCTGTTTGATTTATAAACATAACACCAAGAAATATACCAACTGTAAATATAATAATTACTATAAAATAAGATTTCGTATTATTTAATATATTGTCTTTAATTGCTAATAAAATTTCACTTTTTTTCTTTTGCATAGATTTTTTCTCCTTATTAAACAGACTTTTTATACATAATTTCTATTCAATAAAGATTGTTTTAGAACTCTAGCATAGCATTTTTTTAATTTTAATTATGAGGTTGTTACCTTTCCATAATTGCCTCCGCCACCTGATTCAACCTTTATATTTCCTTCTCTTGCATTTACTATGTTTTTAGCAACTTTTTCACCTACAACTGATTCTATGTCATCTTCTGATAATTTATGTAAAATATTCATTTCGGTTTCAAATGAGTCTAATAGTTTTTCTATTGTTTTTCCTCCAACACCTGGTATAAAACTTAACGGTATTTGGTATATATATGGTGGTCTATTACTTGGACTTTTTGTAGTTTCTTTATCTTTTATTAACTCGATTCTATCAAAAACTCCAAAAGTTACTTTATTACTTCCACATTTTGGGCAAACTTCCACAGGTTCTCTTGTTTCTATTGTACAGTCACAATTATCACAATGCGTTCTGTGATATTTTCCAAGCTTCGGATCTAAGCCATAATTTGCTATTATTTTTCTTCCATCTTCATTTTTTAATGCTTTTACGACTTCTTTAAAGCTTATATCCCCAACTAACATTTTATTATATTCTCTTGCAATCTTAGGCAATGAATGTGCATCTGAATTTGTAACAAATGTTTTATCTTCTAATTCTGATATCATATCAGCTAAAAACGTATCTGAACTTAATCCTAATTCTACCGCAAAAATTTTATCATATTTCTCTTTAAATATGTCTTTTAGTCTATCTGTGCAATTTCCATAATAACTTTTAAATGGAGTAAAAACATGTGCAGGAATTAAAATTCCATTATATTTTTCAACTATATCTATTAGTTCATATCCAGATACATTTGACCTTTGTGTACTTAATGTTATGTTTTTAATATGTGTACTCATTTCTTGTGAAAATCCTTTTATATCACTCAAATGAGGAAAAAAACATACATTATGTGCAGCACCACATTTACCATTTCTACCTTTTTCAGAAGTTTCTACTTCACTTCCAAGTAAGATACATACTTTGTCTTTATATATAATTCCACCATCTTCAAGCTCATAGGCATCTCCTGTCTCCAAAAATTTTTCTATATCTTCAATTACATATGGAGATGCACAATCTATAATTCCTACAATATTTATTCCTTTTCTATCAGCGCATTCTTTTGCAATATTAGCAAAATTAAGGCTTCTCGCTGCGGTTATTTTTATAGGCTTACCTGCTTCACTTCTACCTATGTGTACATGTAAATCTGCAAATATTTCGTACATTATTATCCCCCTCTAATTATTCATCTATTTTTGCATGTTTTAAGATTCTCTCTTTACTTTCTTCAGTAAACATTGCTCTATTAGCTTGTTCTCTTGCAGACTTTGCGATTTTTTCTAACTCTTCTAATTTTTTATCAACACTTATAGAATAGTCATTAGCAATCATCTTAACAAATTCCGGAATATCTTTTGATTCTCTCATTAATTTTTGCAACCTTGCAAAAACAGTTGTATTTACAGCTCCTTGTATTTCAACTTTTTCCATGCTTTCAGCAAAATCTCTAAATATTTCCAAATATCTATTATATTCACCTTTTAAATTTCTATGTTCAAGCAATACAAGAGCTTCATCAGGTGAAAATCCAATTCTTTCAGATCTATCTATTAACATTCCTCCAAATTGGTCAGCTAATTCTAATATATCGCTTTCACCCTCTCTTGGATTACCACTATATCTATTTACACCTTCACAAATTTTACAAAATCTTTCATCAAATCCTAATTTAGATAAATATTCAGCTCCTTCTCTAGCATATGTTTTTAATTTTCCAATTTTTTGTGAATCATCAACTTTTTTGCAATTGCATAATAAGCAAGCTGTTAAAACTAGATTATTATCAACCTTCGGTTTAGCATATTTTAAAAACAATCTTGCTATTTCTGTTTTAAATATAACGGATTTATCAAAATTTATTTTTAATTTAGGTGCTAAAAAATATATTATTTCTATTTTTGATATAAAATCTTCTTCATTTAAAATATATGTAGCAAATTCATCCATTTTTTCTCTTGTTCCCCTTTCTTTCAGGGTAATTTTGTACCGGGTACATTTTTTCCCTTTTGGTAAATTTTGTACCGGGTACATTTTTTCCCTAGTTCATAAAGAATTTATTAAATTCTTGTTCATTGATTTTCTCTTTAGTTATTAACTCTCCAGCTATGGCATGAAGCTTTTCTACATTTTGTTTTAAAATTGTTTGAGCATCATTATATGCTGTATCTATTAATCTCTTAACTTCTTTACCAATTTCATCTTGCATGTCGTCTCCAAACATTTGATAATCAATTTGACCTTCACTATCTTTAAATGAAATAGTTCCTATTTCATCACTCATTCCATATACTGTAATCATATCTGTTGCTATTTGTGTTGCAACTTCTAGGTCATTGCTTGCACCAGTTGAGATATCATCTAATATTAATTTTTCTGCTGCTCTTCCTCCTAAAAGTGCAATGAGTTTTTCTTGCATTTCTGTTTTAGATATATAATATTTATCTTCATCTGATTTATACATTGTATATCCACCAGCCATTCCTCTTGGAATGATTGATACTTCTTTTACTGCTGTTTGTGTTGGCAAGAATTGACTTACTATTGCATGTCCAGCCTCATGGTATGCTGTTAATTTTTTATCTTTATCTGATATTTTTCTGCTTGTTTTTTCAAGACCTACAGTTACTTTCTTTACTGCTTCATCTAAATCTGAATTTGTTATTGCTTCATGTTCTTTTTTAGTTGCTATTATTGCTGCTTCATTTAAAATATTTGCAAGTTCTGCTCCTGTAAATCCAGCTGTATCCTCTGCAATACTATATAATGATACATCATCTGCTAATTTTTTGTCTTTTGCATGTATTTTTAATATTTCTTCTCTTCCTGTTAAATCTGGTGCTGGAATGGTTACTTGTCTGTCAAATCTACCAGGTCTTAAAAGAGCTTTATCTAACATTTCTGGTCTGTTTGTTGCAGCTAAAACTATAATAGTTTCTTCTGTTGAAAACCCATCCATTTCCACTAATAATTGATTTAATGTTTGATTATTTTCTGATTCTGCTCCACTATTGCTTGTTCTTCTTGAACCGATTGCATCAATTTCATCTATAAATACTATACATGGCGATAATTTTCTTGCCTTATCAAATAATTTTCTTACTCTAGAAGCTCCAAGTCCAGCAAACATTTCTATAAATTCTGATCCACTCATTGATATAAATGGTACATCTGCTTCTCCCGCTATTGCTTTTGCTATTAATGTTTTTCCTGTTCCTGGTTTTCCATATAATAAAACACCTTTTGGAATCTTTGCTCCCATCTCTGCAAATTTTTTTGGTTTCTTTAAAAATTCTACTATTTCTTTTAATTCTTCTTTTTCTTCATCTAATCCTGCAATATCATCAAACGTTACTTTTGATTTTCTTTCTGTATCATCATATACTTCGCCTTTATCTCCAAGTCCTTGCATTTTAAATATCATTATAAATAATGCTACCATCACTATAGTAGGTAAAATTGAAAATAGATATGATGGAATTTGTGATAATAGGCTTGGTGTTTTGGTTTCTAGTTCAATATTATTATCTTCTAATACTTTTTGTTGTACTAATTCTGTAAATACTTGTACACTTGGTATTATTACTTTTTTCTCTTTTTCTACATCTTTCATTTTTACTTTTAATGTTGCGCTTCCTGTTGTCATTTCTATCTTTTCAACAGTTCCTGCTTTTATTTCATTTACTAAATCTGTATATGTTAAAGTATTTTCCTCAGAATTTGCACCTTCATTCTTATATATAAAATATATTGCAATTGATGTTACTAATAAAATCAACAATATAATTATTGCATTTAGTAAAATTTTCAATAATTTCTTTGATTTATCTTTGTCCATTTTTCTCTTTCCTTTCCTGATATGCTATTGCTGTTTCATTTTAATTATGCCTCTAATCCTTCTGGATTCTCTCTATTATCATCCTCTTTTTTATCTTCGTCATTGTTTTCGTTATCTTTATCTTTTTTATCTGGTTCTTGCTGATTTTCTTCTTGTTCATTAATTTCTTCTCTTACCTTTTTTTGCTCTTGTTTTATTTTTTCAACCTCTTGCATTTTTTTGATAATATCATCTTTTAAAATAAAGATTGTTGCTGCTAAATATATATACGCAATTGTTATATATGCTACCTGAAAATATGTTATTTTAAAGTCTACAAAATAATTAACCACTATATATATAATATTTAAAACTACTGGTAAAGTTAGTGCATATACAGCCATATTATAAATTGCAACAAATCTTATTTTTATTCGTGCAAGTGTAGTTGTAAACCATCCAAGTACTGCTATTTCTAGTGCATCTAATAATGCATATATTAAATTTATTAAAAACAAGTACACAAATGCTGATAATCCATATCTAATGTAATATTTTGTCATTCCTTGGCTTGTTAAATATTCTACTAATTGAGTTTTGTTAAATGTTGAAATATTTTCACCTGTATAATTTGATACAAATTCGCCATATGTATAATTTTGTTTCGAAATATGATCATCATCGATTTTACTTTTTAATACAATTTCATCTCTAAAAAAGAATATTGTTACACCAACTATTGTTTCATCATTTTCATATTGTTCTTTTTGTTCAGTAGTTTCAGCTAATGGATTTACTATTATTTTATCAAACCCACTATATTGGATGTTTTCTATTTTTATAGGTTGCTCTATATTCATTTCAACTATTCCATCAACTACTGTAAAATCTGGTATATTTTGTTCTATGTATTGTGATAAACTGCCAATAGTTTGTTTCATTTGCATTAGTGAACCAATCATAACAAAAATTGTAACTGCTACCATTAATGTTAGCAAATACTTGATTGCACGTGGTAAACCTTCTGTTGCCATTGCTGGATATTGCTCAAATTTTGTTATTGAATACCATACCTTTTTGAAAAAATTTATATTAACTACTCCTTCTCTTTCTTTCATTACACATACTCTCTTTCTATATTACTATCTACAAACATTGGGCTTACATCAAAATGTACTTCATCATTTAATTTTACCTGTCTATCTGACACGTCAACACTTACATGATACATTCCAAGTCTTCCCAATACTTCACATCTATCCCCATTTATAGTCACATATAGTTTCTTGTTTTTCATTGCATCTTTTATATCTCTTACAACATATCTCAATTTATCTATAAGTCTGAACATATCTCTATCTACTTTTACATTGAAACCATCTGCATACCCACATGGCACTATTGCAATTTTTGTTCCTTTTTTTGTAGTATATGAATTTGAATATCCTATATTATAACCAGCTGGAACATTTTTTATTTCTGCAACATTCGATTTTAGATAGCCAACTTTTTTGAATCCATAAGTATTTGGAATTGATAATCTTCCAAGTAATGCTGACCCTACTCTTACTGCATCTAAATGCATTTCTGGGAATCGTAAAAATGCTGATGAATTACATATATGCATCATTCCCAGTTGAATATTATTTTCTTTTAAAGTGTTTATACATTGTATAAATCTATCATATTGTTCTCTTGTTTCTTTTCCATCACCAAAGAATGCAATCGAAAAATGTGAAAATACACCTTCAATTTGAATGTTTTCCCATGTTTTTATTGTTTCAACCATTTCTTCTTTTTGACTATATATAAATCCGTATCTTCCAAATCCTGTATCTATTTTTAGATGGACTCTTACTTTTTGATTTATATTTTTAGCAATTTCTTCAATAGCTTCTCCTGCTTCTTTTGACCCTACTGTTAGTATTATTTTATTTTTTATTAACAATTCAATATCTTCTTTTACCGCAGTTGATGACATCATCAAAATATCTTGTTTTATTCCGTTTTCTCTTAACTTTATTGCCTCTTCTACTGTTGCTACTGCAAAAAAATCAACTCCATTATCAACTAAAAAATTAGCATATTCTATTAAGCCTAATCCATAGCCATTTCCTTTTATAACAGCAATTAATTTAGGCTTTTTTTTATCTTTATCTATAATCTCTCTAACAATTCTCAAATTATTTTTCAAATTCTCTTTTTCTACTATTAGTGCTTTCATAATACTCCTCTTACTTGTTCTCTGTTTTTTATTTGTTCAAGCCGTTATTTTTTGAACTTTGTTTTTAGTCCTCTAAGATTTCTAAATGTTTTTTCAGAAAATTTATATAGTGAATATGTTAAAGGTTTAAATGGCATATATACTTCTCCTACGAATTCTGTAAAAGTTGCTCCAAAACCTTTTTTAAATCTATATAATCCATATTGTGGATGACTTTCGTCAACAACTCCTGAAACTCCTCTAAAATCATATACATCATCTTTTCTTGCAATTGCCATTTTTATCATTTCCCATTGTAACAAATAATTTGGCATTAGATTTCTATGTTCATTACTACTTGCCCCATATAAATACCAAGTCTTATTTCCATAAAAAATTGGAATTACACCTGAAATTGGCTTGTCCTCATAATATGCCATTAAAAGTTTCATATGTTTTGGGGCTAATTCGTCATACATTTTTTCAAAATATGATAATGGTCTTATTATAAATCCATCTCTTGCACCTGTTTCAACCATAATTCTATGAAAATCTTTTAAGTCTTCTCTTGTTCCTTCTTTTACTACTACTCCTTTTCTTGTAGCTAAACGCACATTATATCTTGTTTTAGAATGGAAACCAGCAAATATCTCATCTTCTGTTTTTCCTTTTATATCTAATCTAAAAACATACCTTGGTTGTATTTCTTCTCTAAAATTCTTTGCATCATCTTTAATTTTGTAGCCTAAATTTGTTACTACTTTTCTAAATTCTTCATCACTACTCAAAATATCAGGTTCTGATTTATAAACAATTGCTTTATATTTTTGTGCTAATTCTTTTATACCATCTGATAATTGTTTCATTACATTTATATCATGTATATCACATGTTGGGCCTCTTGAAGAATACATAATATTTCCGAAAATTGGGATTTTTCTTATTAAAATACTAACTGCCCCAACTATTTTTCCATTTCCATCTTCAGCCAATACCACTTCATTTTTCCAGTTTGATTTTACTTTTGCCCATTCTGGTGATTGTTGAAAATTGCATCTTTCATGTCTTTCTAAAAATTCCTTATATTCCTCTCTGCTTTTTTCATCTGTTACAAATCTCATTTTTATATAACCTCATTTCTTTTTGCTCTTTTATTATTTACATTTTGCCTTTATTTTACACTAAATATATTATTTTTACAAGACTTTTTAGAAGAAAAGTTTTTACCAGTGGGGACACTCATTACTGGTAAAAAATTTTACCAGTAGGGACACCCATCACAAAAAAAGTTCTGATATCTATATACCTTTCCTAATTTTTATGGTATAATGTTAATATAAAATTTTAGAAGGAGATTATACTTATGCAAAAAAACAATTTAACAACAATGGAACTTATAAACTTATTATCTCCTGAATTGAAATCATATTTATATGATGTGCATCAGGAGACAATTGCAAGCACAATACGGGATGGCAAATTAAAGCCATCATCAAAAGACTATCTGCCACCAGATGTATTGTCTTTAAAAAAACATCGGTATCAAATCCTAGCAAAAAATGGAACATCAATGTTCAATGGCAAGGATGCTGAAATTCTTGAGTGCTATATCTCAAGTTTTCCAAAAGCTATCAGGCAACGTGAACTTACAAAAACTATGACTGACGTTGTAGATGCATTAACAAATTTGATAATGCATATTGGTATTTGGATAACACATCATGTGTACTATCCAGATTTCCACATTGCAGTTCATGTAATGTCAAGAAGAAAGGATTGGGAAGGAGAAGAAACCAAACTGCTATTAAAATCAGTTGAGGCTGTCTACACAAACGAATCTACGATTTTTATGCCACAACCACCTGTCATTCGGGATTTATTTGGAATAAGAGTAATCCTTGAACAGACAACAGACAAAAAAATTCTTTTGAAAATAATGAAAATTATTGTGTTAGTTTTAACTAATCCTAGTTCAAAAGAATATAAAGATTTTTATCATTGGGTTAAAACTAGTGATAAATTGTATGGTGGTTCTCCGATTCCTAAGGAAAGGTTATTAAGACTTCTTGACTATGACTTTACAATGAGTCATGAGAAAAACTATATTGAACATCCAAAGGAAAACGGCTATGAATCATGGCAAGCAACCTTTACGGTTGAAGCCTCATCACCAAAAGCAGGTGGTTCAATGTTCGAACTTCAAGGCAGAACAAGTCAAATGGAAGAACTGCTTGAATACGGTTTGAATGCTGACAATCAAAAAGACTTATCCCATGAAGATTATAAACAAGAACTGTATAATCTTCGAAAAGAACTGTTCAGTATCAAAGATTACAAAGGCGGATTGCTGTATTTCAACCCATATATTGGGTATGATGCTGATGGAATTGGCAAATCCAAACAAATTGCCTCTCGTACATCTTCAGTTCATTTAGTCTCCGAAAAAGATGCAACAAATGCTGAATTATGATTTATAGCATATTTGTGTATTTGTAATGCATCAACTGCTAAATAGTAAAAAAGCATGCAGAATCAAAATAAATTTATTTTGGTCCTGTATGCTTTTTATTTAACTGAACAAGAATCAATATTATCAATTGTATTACTTTGTTCTTTACCATTGTTCTTAATTTTGCTTATTGCTAACCCGTCTCCAACTTCTAAAATTTCAGTTTCAATATCAGGATTTTCTGTAACTTCTTTTATGTATTCTCTTAAATTTCTTACAGCTGTACGTTGTTTATGTTTATTATAATCACTCATAACATATCCTTTGTATAGAATATTATCAGCTAAAATAATTCCATTAGGATTAATCATTCTTAAAGATTCCTTTAAGAAAAAAGGATATTTTCCTTTTGCTGCATCAATAAAAACAACATCATATTTTTCGTTTAATGTAGGTAAAATCTCAACAGCATCACCTTCATATATATTTATCTTATCAGCAACACCAACTTTTTCAATATTTATTTTAGCCTCTGCAATACGTTCTTCGTCTCTTTCAATTGTATCAATTTTTCCACCTTCTTGTAAATATTCTGAAAAACACATAGCAGAATAACCCACTGCTGTACCAATTTCTAATATTTTTTTAGGTTTTATATCTTTTAAGATTTTATCTACTACTTCTAATGTATCATCCATGATTATTGGAATATGTTCTTCTAATGCTTTTTGTTTTATTTTTTTTAATTCTTCTTTGTTCATATATAACCCTTTCTACCATTAGAGACACCCCACTAATACAAGGGTGTCCCTTTTGGTAATTTTTTTTACCATTTATGGGTGTCCCCACTGGTAAAATTATTTATTTGCATTTCTTGCTGCTCTTTCTCTTTCTTTATTATCTAAAATTTTCTTTCTTAATCTAATTGATTTTGGTGTAACTTCTACTAATTCGTCATCTTGAATAAACTCTATAGCTTTTTCAAGTGACATTTGAATTGGTGGTACTAATCTTAGTGCATCATCTGAACCTGAAGCTCTAGTATTTGTTAAATGTTTTTCTTTACATACGTTTACTGCTAAATCTTCACTTCTTGAGTTTAATCCAACAATCATTCCCTCATATACATCTACACCAGGTCCTATGAATAATTCACCTTTATCTTGTGCGTTATATAAACCATATGTTATTGATGTTCCATTTTCAAATGCAACTATTGTTCCTCTAACACGTGCTATAACTTCTCCTTTGAATGGTTCATATGAATCAAATATACTGTTCATAATTCCTTCACCTTTTGTATCTGTAAGGAACTCTGTTCTATATCCTATTAATCCTCTTGCAGGAATTCTAAATTCTATTTTTGTGTGTCCTGCTTCTGCTGGTTCCATGTTTACCATTTCGCCTTTTCTTCTTCCTAATTTTTCAATTACTGTACCTACTGATTCATCTGGTATATTTACAACTAATCTTTCGATTGGTTCACATTTTACACCATCTATTTCTTTTATGATTACTTTTGGTCTTGATACTAATAGTTCATATCCTTCTCTTCTCATTGTTTCAATTAATACTGATAGATGTAATTCTCCTCTTCCTGATACTATAAATGAGTCAGGTGATGCTGTTTCTTCAACTCTTAAACTTACATTTCTGTCTAATTCTTTAAATAATCTGTCTCTTAGATGTCTTGATGTTATAAATTGTCCTTCTCTTCCTGCAAATGGACCATTATTTACACTGAATGTCATAGATACTGTTGGTTCATCAATGTCTACAAATGGTATTTTTTCAGGATTATTGAAATCACATATTGTATCACCAATATGAATATTTGGTATTCCTGATATTTCTATTATATCTCCTGCTGATACTTCTTCTACTTCAACTTTCTTTAATCCCATATGTGTATATACTTTTGCAATCCTTCCTTGTGAAACCTTGTCCTCTTTTTCACAAATAGATACAGGCATTCCAACTTTTATTGTTCCTCTTTCTAGTCTTCCGATAGCTATTCTTCCAACGTAGTCATCATAATCAATGTTAGATACTAACATTTGAGCTGGTCCTTCTTCATCACAATCTGGTGCTTTTATTGTATTTATTATTGTTTCAAATAGACATGTTAAATCTCCATCTGGATCATTTAAATCTAATTTTGCTGTTCCATTTTTTGCTGATGCATATACTACCGGAAATTCTAATTGATCGTCATTTGCATCTAGTTCTATAAATAATTCCATTACTTGATCTAATACTTTTTGTGGTTCTGCTCCAGGTCTATCTATTTTGTTTATTACTACAATTGGTTTTAAATTCATTGCTAATGATTTTTTTAATACTTCTCTTGTTTGTGGCATTGCTCCTTCAAATGCATCTACTAGTAAAAGTACTCCATCAACTGTCTTTAATACCCTTTCTACTTCTCCACCAAAATCAGCATGTCCAGGTGTATCAACTATGTTGATTTTTATTCCATTAAACATTACTGCTGTATTTTTAGCTAATATTGTTATTCCTCTTTCTTTTTCTTGGTCATTTGAGTCCATTACTCTTTCTGCTACTTGTTCATTTTCTCTAAATACATGGCTTTGTCTTAACAAAGCATCTACTAATGTTGTTTTTCCGTGATCTACGTGTGCAATTATTGCTATATTTCTTATTTTTTGATTATTCATTTTCTTTTCTCTCCCTTTTTTTATTTTGCTAATTCTAATATTTTTTCCATTATTTCTTCTGTTATTTCATCTAATTCGTCTTTACTTCTATTACTAAAGTCCATTGGTTCTCCGTATCTTATTGTCATTTTATCAAATGGTTTTTCTCCTCCTGTTATTCCTACTGGAATAACTCTTGCTCCTGTTTTTACAGCAAAAAATGCTGCACCATCTTTTGTTTTTTCTCCTTTTTCTACGCCATTTCTAGTTCCTTCTGGAAATAGTGCTATACTTTCTCCATTTTTCAATGCTTTTAATGTTGTTTTTAATGCTGATATATCTTTTGAATCTCTTTTTACATATATTCCATCAAATACTACTCCTAAAAATGCAAAAAATGGATTTTTACGTAGTTCTTCTTTTGCCAAGAATCTTACATGTCTTTTAGCTGTTACCACCATTAACGGTGGATCATTATATGTTCTATGATTTCCACAATATATTAGTGGTTCTTTTTTGTCTTTTGGAATGTTTTCTGTTCCTATTACTTTTACTCTATGTACTACTATAAAATATAAACGAATTGCATTCCTAACTATTACTCTTATTATTTGTTTAAATATATTCATTTGTTACCTCTTTCTATTTTTAGTTTTTATCCGGAATATGAACACTTTTAGCTACAACATCCATAGAAACAACATTCATTGCAGTTAGGTTTTCTATTTCTTTTCTAGCCTTTTCCTTAAATTCCTTCAAAACTTCCTGTATGTTGTACCCATACATTACAATTACTTCCATATATATACTCGGTCCTGCTACTGTACTTGTTGCTCTTGTTCTTACAACTCTGTATATTGACTGCATTCTTTCTGCTAAATATTCAACTATTTGTCTAAATACTGTATCTGAAATAGTGAACTTTCCTAAATAACTAAACGTTGGTCTTATAATAGTTTTTTCTGATATATACGGTTTTTGTCCTGCACCTTTAGATTTAAATATCTGAAGTGGATCTAACAAATATCCTGAAAAATCTTTTTTTAATTCAAATGTTGGTACCGGTATTACATGTTTACCTTCTGTTACGCGTATATGTCTTGCTGTTTGCATCTCTTCTTCTGTTGCAACTTCATTTATATATGTTGTTTCAGATACTTCTGGTAATCCTAAATTGGCTGCTATTTTTTGTACCATTCCATCTGATGTTCCTAATATCAAAATTTTATCAGGTCTGTATTTTTTTAACGCTTTTTCTATCGGCTTTTTTTCTTCTTCTGCATAAAATAATGCATGCTTTACTGTTTCTATTTTTGTTGGTGCTTTTTTAGCTGATGCACCAGCTATAATTTCATTGTCTTTTATTAATAAACCATCATCTATTATAAAGTGTATATTTTTTTCGCTTGCAACCATTTGTGCTCTATAACTTTTTCCTGTTCCAGATGGTCCTACAAATGCATATACTTTTATTTTTTCAAATGACATTTTTTCTCTCCTTATAATATACCAATAGATAAGGCACGACAATTCGTGCCTTATCTTGTAGGTGCTTAAATTTTCTCTGGCACCTCTTTAACTTCTGCAATCTTTATATCTCTAACATGTTCAATTTTTTCCCACGTTGTTTCTCTTTTAAATAAACATTTTACATTAATTATTATCCATGTTCCCATGAATGCTGGATAACATATTAATCCTTTTATCATTGGCTTAATAGGCTTTTTGTCCAAAAACATTGCAAGTATTGCTGTTCCTATTGGTAATAATAATGTTGGTATTAAATATCTTAATATATTAACTGCCAATTCTAAATTCGTCATTGATTGTGTAACATACATTGTACAATTAATTAGCAATAATATCATGGATATTATTAACATTGGAGTTGTTCCAACTATATATAAGAAACCATCAAAATTCATTAATGTTTTGTATTTTTTTACACTTTGGAATAATTCTCCTGTATATTTTTTTATACATTGCATATGTCCAACTGTCCATCTACTTCTTTGTGACCATGATTGTTTAAATGATGTTGGTTGTTCATCATATACTATTGCGTCTGTTGCCCAACCTAGTTTCTTTCCTTTTATTATTCTTTTTAACGAAAATTCAATATCTTCTGTTAATGTTTCTGTTTCCCAGCCATTTGGTTTTACTACATCAAATTTTACCATAAATCCTGTTCCATTTAATAATGGTGATAATCCTATGTTGTATCTTGCTAAATGATACATTCTGTGCATTGTCCAGTAAAATAATGCATACCCTGCCGTTATCCAGTTGTCTGTTGGATTTTTGATATCTCTATATCCTTGAACTACATCTTCTCCTTGACATAATTTTTTGTTCATATTTACAATAAAGTCTTTGTCTACTATATTATCTGCATCAAATACGAAGAATGCATCATAATCTGCATTTTCTTTAATTTTTTGTTTTAAAAACCATTGTAACGCATATCCTTTTGTCTTGTGCTCAGGATCAAATCTTTCTAATACTATTGCTCCCGCTTCTCTTGCTACTTTTGCTGTTCTATCAGTGCAATTGTCTGCAATTACATATATATCATATAAATTTTTATCATATGTCTGATTTTTTAAACTTTCTATTAAATTTTTCACTACTGTTTCTTCGTTATGTGCAGGTATTATTGCCATAAATTTATGATTCTTGTTTATTATATATGGTTTATCTTTTAATTTTATTAGTGAACATACACTTATTACAGTTTGATAACACCAATATGCCGTTAAAATATAAACCAATACTTGCTTTAGTATATACAAATACTCCATTTCTTACCTCTCTTTTATTTTATTATATTTTTTACCTTTTATATTATACTATTAATCATGTTTTTTTGCAATATTTTTGGTAAAATTTTCTTAAATTTCCTAATAAGCGGTTATGATGCTATTTAAAATATAATAAATATTTATCTATTTGGACTCTCTTTTTCTTCATCCATCCATATGTCTTCTAACGATATATTTTTAAATCCATTTTTGCTTTTTCCTAATATTATAGAATTAGGCTTTATATTTCCAGCACGTAGACCTTTTTCAATCATTTCCAAAAATCTTTTTTCTTCTGTTTCTGTTCCGTTCATATTTATTCCTTTTAGTACCATATCAGCAATTTCAGCATTTCTTATTTCTTTTTTCAGCGATCTTACATATGATGCAATAGTTTCATCCTGTTCTTTACTTGAATACTTTTCACAAATTTTTTTTGCTCTTTCAAAATCTTTTTTTGATATTAAATTCTTTACAATAGTCCTTATTGCTTGTTCTAATTCTCCTCCACACAATTCTTGTATTTGTTGAATTGCTGTATCCGGTTTTTCTATATAATATTTTTCTGCATTATCTGCCAATAGTTTTTTTATTTGAATTAGAATTTGTCTTCTTTCTTGTTCTTTTGTCAATGTAAATTTATTTTTTATTTTTCCTTCTACTCTTTTTTGTGCCTCAACATCAATAATTACATTCGCTTGTTTTATGTCTAATTTTCCTCTAGAAATATCACATATTATTTGTTCTATGTCTGCAGGAATATCATTTCTTACTCTATCAATGACTTTTTGTTGCTTGATTTTGAAAATTTTATTTCTAATTTTATCTTTTACTGTTTTTACATTCATAGCAGTATCTCTTGTTGTATCTACATTAAGCATTTTATCTAATCTTTTTAATTCTTCTATTTCTTCTGTTTGAGCTTGTGCTCTATCAATTGTTTCCGCTAACTTTTTAATAGCAATTTTCTTACTTAACTTTATATATCCTGCATTTTTTTCTAATCCTTTAAATTTCAGATTATTTAACTCATATTTTTCTAATAATGTCTGTAACTCTCGTGCTTGTTCAGTATTTAATTGATAATTTTGAATTTTTTTTAAATTTTTTAATATACAATTTACTCTATTTTTTGTATCTTTTTCTGATGCCTGTTTAATTTCTTCTATTTTACTCTCAATTTCCATGATTATTTTTTTTACAAATTCTTCATCTTTAATCAACAAACTTTCTTTTATCTCTTCTTTTATGTCCTCTTTCCCAAATAATGTCTGATACTTTTCTCTCATTTGTTGCATTCTTGAATGAGCCCTTTTATTTTCGTTATAAATTATTTCTTTTGCTTGATATTTTTTTACACCTTTTGCTTGATTTTTTCTTTTTTCTGCTTCTAATTCATACTGTTTTATTCTTTCTATAGGTATGTCTAACTCAAATGCTATTAATTCTATATCAAAACCTTTATTAATTAATTTGATTATTTCTTCTACATCATTTTGTTCTGCCATATTCTGTTCTCCATTCTTTATCTTCTTTTTCTGTCAATTGCCCACTAAATCCATATACTTGCTTACATAGTGGTGACTTTCTCTTTCCTCCATATATAACTACTTTTTCCAAATCCTCATATATACTATGCAATTTTATACCATATTTTTCCATTGTTTCAACATTCATTTCTTTAAAAGCTGGACAAGGTAGTATTGTTCCATCATATTTTATATCTAATTTTTCAGTTCCTGCTGTGCATAAATGTGATATTCTTCCATTTAGTGGAATCCCTATTCTAATGTTACCACTATAATGTTCTTTTTCTTTGTTTATTATTTTTTCAAATTCTCTTAGTTCTGTCTCACTTAGCATTAATTCCTGTTTGTTTTCCAATCCTCTACCTTGTGGTACAAAATTTAGAATACTTATATTTTTTATTTTAGCCATTTTTAAACATTCTATTATATCCGGAAATTGCTTGTAATTAGGTTTCATTGGAATAAAATGGACATCTACATTTAATCCTACACTACTTGCCCTAATTAATGACTCCATTAAATATATATTTAATGCTTTTCTTCCCATCAACTCATTATCAATACTTTCGTCTAAGGCCTGCCAATCAAATACAATTTTATCTACTCCTAATTCTTTCATTTTTTCTAATTCCTGTCTTGTTATTGATGTAAATGCTCCTGAATTTAACATCCTTTCATAGTAGTTTTTAACATTTCTTTTTAATCTTTCATTCCATGGTTCATGTTCTTCAATTTCTTGTAAATCTTGATTGCATTTGTTTTTTATGTATTCTTTTCTTTCTACTGTTAATGCTGGTGCTCTCTTTATTCCACTTGTAAATACAACAGTTCTTACCCCATTATCTTTGCAAAACTTTATCATTTCAAATAAATCTGGATGTAAAAATGGTTCTCCACCTGAAATTGAAATTTCTTCAATTCCTCCTCGATTTACAAAATACATAACTGTTTTTTTAAAATATTCTAATGATATTATTGTTTTTTTGTCTTTTGATGAGTTTGACGAGCAGAACTTACAGTTATTAGGGCAAGTCTGTATTACTTCAAAACATAAGTCTTTTAACATAAACACACCTTCTTTTATATTTACTCATAATTTAATAATCTAATTTTAATACTATTGTAATACCTGTTGGCACTATATATTTAAATTTCAAAATGCCTTGACTTTCTTATAGTTGGACTTTTTTACATAAGTATCTGTTTTCTAATATATTTTCATCTTCATCCACTTTAATATACATATCAAAATTTGTATTTTCATCTAGTAATCCTTTAATAAAAAATTTGTTTAATATTATTATATTAGATAATATCTTCTCTTTTTGCAACAGCTCATTAATATCTATCCATAAAGATTCGTTTTCTTCAAAATCTTGTGGCTCTCCTTTGTATTCATTGCATATAAATACATCAAAATCAAATATTCTATTAGGATATTCAACTACCATATTTCCTCTATACTTTACATTTCTAATTTCAATTCCTGTTTCTTCTCTCATTTCTCTAATAGTTGTTTGTTCTGGTAATTCTCCATTTTCTATTTTTCCGCCAGGTATATCATAATATCCTTCTTTTTTATTTCCAGTTTTATATTTTGTAACTACTATTTTATTGTCTTTTATTAAATAACATCTTACAGCTTTTCTTGTGGTTTTATCCATTTTATACCCCCTAATTTTGGAACTTTTATAACAAATTATATTAAAATAAATATTTAAAAATCTGTTCTGGATATACAGTCAATTCGTTATCTTTAAATTTATTAATATCAATCCACATTGCTTCTGTTTCTGAATTATCATCTATTACTTCATATTTTTCTTGATAATCTTTATCATCAATATAAGCATTATAAAATAACACTAATTCATGCGCATTTTTACCATTATAATTAAATATATTTTCAGAAATGCCTAAAAAATTTCCAACCTTTATATCAATGTTAAGTTCTTCCTTAAATTCCCTTTTAAGTGCATCTTCGCTTTTCTCTAAAAATTCTATTCCTCCACCTAGACATCGATAGAATTCCTGTTTTTTTAATTTGTCATATCCCTTACTGACTAATAGTTTATCACCTCTTTTTACTAATCCAAGCACTATAGGTCTAATCTCTTTAAATTTATCCATATAAAATTTCGTTCCATTCTACTATATTTGTATAATTATACCATTTAATTATTTATGTGTCCATTTATTACGTTTATATATTGTTCATCAACTTTTATTTACATATTCATTATCCATTGCAATCGAATTAGTTTTTAATGGATAATATATATTACCTAATTCACTAAAATCGTTAAAATCCTCTATTAATCTATTTCTATCTTAAATTATATTTATTAATATTATCTATTGTTGCAAATCCATTTTTTTCTTTCACATTCTCTAAAAATACTATTCCATCTAAATGTTCACATTCATGTTGGACTAATCTTGCAAAAAATCCATGTACTTGTTTTATTATTGGTTTACCATTTTCATCATAATATGTCAATTCTATATCTTTATATCTTTCTACTCTACCTCTAATACTAGGTACACTCATGCAGCCTTCATATTGTATATCTGTTTCTTTTGATATTTCTTTCCAAGTAGGGTTTATCATTGCTGTTACAGGTATTTCTTCTGCCTCATTATATTTAACATTCTCCTTTTTAGCGCCTACTACAATTATTCTCTTATTTATACCTATTTGTGGTGCAGCAATTCCCAATCCATTACCAAATTCTAATGTTGCCTTTAAATCTTCTATAATTTCTAAAATCTCTTCATTTATATTTTCTATATCTACTTCATCACTTATTTTATTCAGAATAGGATCTCCAACTTCTCTGATTTTTAAAATTTTTCCCATATTTCCTACCTTTCTGAACTATTTCCAAAATAGAATAAGTTCAAATCTATTTACCAAATATAATTTATCACAAATTTCTTAATTTTACAATTAAATTGCCAATATTTCAAAACATAGCATAAGTAACTTCATCTTTTGTCAGAAAGCTAATTCCACCTTTTCCTTTTTCTAATTCTTTTCCGCTGAATATTTTATCCATAACCTTTGTCTCTGAAATATATTGTTTTTATTCCATTTGATGATAATTTTTTACAAACATCATATGAATCATCTATCACTACATCAATTCCTATTCTCATACTATATTTCATTCCTTCTAAATAAAATTATCATTGCATTTTTCAATTTACAACTATAAAACTTCTTCCAACTTAAAACATTGTTATTAATCTTAATTCATTTTTTTCTGGAATATATTTTAATGAAATTAGTGCATTTTTTCTTTCACCATTTTCAAATAATTCTATCAAAACATTAAATTTCAAATCTCCAAATTCATTCTTTTCTATATTGTAAATATAATTACTATATACATTTATCAAAATTTTCTTTTCTAATTCTTCTTTAGTAACATTTAATAATCCAAGTGTTTTCATATCTCCTGTCTTTTTTGTCATTAAATACTTTAACTTTCGCTCATCTATTATTACTTTTATTTTTTCATATTTCGGAGTAATATAAGCCAAAAGATTATAACTAAATTTTAAATCCTCTTCATCTTTTATTCCATTTGGTATTTTATAAGCTAAAAATAATTCATAATACATTTGATTTATGCTTATAATATCAAATCCATTTTCTTTATATGTATATCCTTGTTCATTATAATTTTCTTTATCATGTCCATCTATATAATGTGGTAAAATAACTTTGTTTTTATATTTAATACATATTGGACATAAAATATATGATAAATATTGTTTTATACCCGAAGTGTATTTTAAATTCATTACTCCGACAAAATGACTTTCATTTTTTAGACCACCTATCATATCATTCAACTGCTTTTTTGTTATATTATTTATATAAACTATATAGTACTCATTATTATGTAAGTAGTCACATTTATTAATATATTCTATCTTTTCTAAGAATAAATTTCTTAAACTATTTTCATTAACTCCTTGAATTTTTATATAATCTCCTGCCAAAATACTTTGTGTACTTTCCTTATTTATGATAGATAATATTTTATTCATTATCTTCTCACCATAAAACATTGTTTTATCATTAAAATATGTACTATTAAATACAAATGCATATTCATACTTATCTTCATCTCTTGAAGGAATTAACGCCCTTGATAATTTACTATATTCAATGCCCTTGTTTTCTAACATCTCTAAAAAAATAATAAACTCATTATTAATTTCTTCAAACATATTAATACCTTTATTTATTACTGGCATTATTATATTATCTCTTGCATTAAGCATATGTATTTTTTTGTTTTCTGTTTTCAAAGCTTTCATTTTATTATTACCCCTAAAATCAATTTAGTATTGTTCTAATTTATTAGTTTTTATTTTTACCTATTTAAAACACAATATTATATTCTTTAACTTTTTCACCTTTTTCATAATATTCAACAAACACTCTTTGTCTTCGTACATCAATTTCATAATACACTCCCAATTTATATCTACATACATGTTTTGGAAACTCTTTCCCATCATATGACCATATATCATCGAATGAGTCTTTTGTTAAAATTTGTACTCTTCTTTTATCTGATGTTTTTGTACTTTTAATAGCTGTAGACTTCTTCATTTCAATGCATATCAAGTTATCTTGCTTTATATTATTGCCTCTACTATGCACGATAATATCACATGTTACTTTGATAATTTTTAATTCTTTCTCATTATCAAAAATTGTTTTTAATTTTCCACCATTTCTATTATATTCCGTGTCTACATAGTATCCATTTATATTATTCTTTTTAATTTCTTCATTTAAATATATTGCAAATGGCGTATACCAACATCTTTCAGAAACATTTGAAGTTATTAAATCTTTTTGCTCTTTTAAAAACGATGCACTTGCCTTCTCAAAAACATCTATAATTTTTGCTTGTTTTATTAGTTTATCACTTTTTTCCATATCTAACTTCTCCTTATTCGATAATTTCTCCATCTTTAACAATTATAGCTCCATAAGGATATTTTGCATTTTTACTAATTTCAATAGCTATACTCCTAATCTTTACTGTATATAATGTATCATAAATTCCTTAATTTTACAATTAAATCGTCAATATTTCCAAACATATTTATCCTTACATTTGCTTAATTACCACAAAATCTCCAATAGAAATAATGTCAAGAGCGAACAAAGTGAGTTCATATACTATTGATATTATTTTTATCGGAGATTAAAATTATTTTGCAAATGTATAGCACGAATTTTTAAGTTTTTTCGTGATATAAAATTCCATAGGACGAAAATTTCAATTTTTTCGTTCTATAAATTTTTATAAGACGGTTTTTCCGAATTTTTCGTCCTATAAAAAATAAGCATCAGCAGATATCTACTGACACCTATTAAATAAAGATTCTCTATAACTCATTTTAATAAATTTTATTTAACACTTGAAACACTTAAGTTTCCCTCATATCTACAAACCAACATAAGTCATATCTGTTATGATTACCATAGATACATTCATTATATGTTTTGTCTTAGTTGTAGCACTGCTACACACTCCACATGCGATGTCCAAGGAAACATATCCACTGGAACAATAGTCTTAATCTCATACAGTTCCTCAAATAACGCTAAATCTCTAATTAAAGTAGCAGGATTACAACTGATATAAACAATTTTTTTCGGTTTAATCATTAATATATTATTAATAGTATTTCTATCTAACCCCTTGCGTGGTGGATCAAACATAACTATATCAGCTGTAATTCCTTTATTTTTAATCAAATCATCTAAAACAATTTCAACATCACCTGCATAAAACTCTGTATTATTAACATTATTTATTTTTGCATTTTCATTTGCGGCATCTATTGCTTCTCTAATTATTTCAATCCCATAAACTTTTTTTGCATATTTTGACATAAACAATGAAATAGTGCCAATTCCACAATACAAATCAAATACTGTGTCTTCCTTCGAAATTTGAGCCATTTCTACTCCAAGATTATATAACTTTTTAACCTGTATAGGATTAACTTGATAAAATGACAATGGAGATATTTTGAATATATAATCCCCTAATTTATCTTCTATATATCCGTTTCCATAGATATTAATATTTTCCTGTTCTAATATTACATTTGTATTTTTCATATTTATATTTTTTACTATTGATTTTATTTGTGGAAATCTTGTTGTTAATTCGACTTTTAGTTGTTCTTCCTTCGGAATATCTTTTCCATTAATAACTAATATACACATTATCTGACCAGTTTGAACTCCAACTTTAATTACAACATGTCTAAATAATCCCCTTCTTGTTTTTTCATTGTAAATACTTATCTTATTCTCTTTTATGAAATTTAATATATATTTTGCTATTTCTTCTGATTGAGGATTTTGTATTAAACATTTATCAATTGGAATTACCTCATGAGTTCTATTTGCAAATACTCCGATTACAGGTTCTCCATCTTTATTTACTCCAAATGGATATTGCGCTTTATTTCTATAATGGAATGGATTTTCCATTCCTACAGTTTCTTGTACTTCAATTTTATTTTTTAGAGTTTTGTTTACTAAGCTTTGAACTGAATTTTGCTTTATTTTTAATGTTTGTTCATATTTTATATGTCTTAAATTACATCCTCCACATCGCTTATATGTTAAGCAATCAGAATCTTGCCTAAATTCTGATTTATTAATAATTTCTATTACTTTTCCAAATGCATGTGATGATAATACTTTTACTATTAAAATTTTAACTTTTTCACCTTTAATTGCTCCTGGTATAAATATTGTAAAGTTATCTATTTTTGCAATGCCTTCTCCTTCATACCCATTATCTATTATTTCTACTATGTATTCTTGATTTTTTTGAACATTCATTGTTTTCTCCCTTTTTAAATATGCAATATTTGCACTCTAAATCTAGTGTAAATAATATCATAATTTTACATAAAAAGCAACAATATCAGCTCTTTTAAATTTTTTATAAAATTTTTTCAAAATTATTGACAAGCTTTTTTTTATATGTTATTATAATTGTTGTCAGTTAGATATGCGGATGTGGCGGAACTGGCAGACGCGCTGGTCTTAGGAACCAGTGTCAACGACGTGGAGGTTCAAGTCCTCTCATCCGCACCAATGACGTATCTTTTCGAACTAATAGAACAGATAGATAAAAAATCATTCAAGTAGTTGGATGATTTTTTTCTTTGCCCCAAAAACATCATCCAATAGCCTAAAAAGAAAGGATGGTGCTTGAAATGAAAATAATTAAAGAAGAACTACGATTTGAGGAAAACTTAAAGAAAAGATTAGAGTTTATATATGAGTTCTCAAAGGTTACACCGACTTCTGTTAATGGCAGTATAAGAAAAATTGAGAAAACCAATATTTCGTATATTGAACCACATAGAGTAATTGTAAAAGATACTACATTTCTGGTCTTTAACTATTCTAATGATGTTTAAATATCCAATCTATCGAAAAGATAAAATTATCAGAATTAGAAAATTATATAAACAGCTTAAAATAGCTAAGAATTTGACATTTCTTAAAATCGTGATATAATACTGACATCAAAATAATTATGTTTACTTGTTGGAAGTTGATTATATGTTTTTGGTTTGTTCAAAGATAGTATGTTGTAATATAAACAAATTTAAGAGATGTCAAAGATAACTTGTGTGTGTTCTTGGATGTCTCTTTTTTGTTAGGAGGTTTATAAATTGAGTAAAGAAAAGAAAAAATGTGGATTGTATATGAGGGTTTCTACTGAAGATCAAGCACGTGAGGGCTTTAGTCTTCCAGAGCAAAAAGAACGATTAGAAGCTTATTGTAAATTTAAGGATTATGAAATAGTAGTTCCACACCATTATATTGATATTCTTGAGTATTAGTAATTGAGTTTGTGCTAACACTTGCATTATATTTTGATGGAGTCAATATTTCTCTTTCTCTTAAAATTCTAGCTATTTCAAAAATTCCATGTCCTTGAATAAATAAGTTATATATTTCTTTTACTACTTCTGCTGATGTTTCATCAATAACCCATTTTGTTTTATCATTCTCATCTTTTTTATAACCATAAGGCACATTATTAGCAAGTGAAATTCCTGATTCGCCTTTGCTTTTAAGAACTGCTCTAACTTTTTGACTTGTATTTTTTGCATGCATGTCATTAAACCAATCTTGAATAGGCAAGAAGTCATTTAATCCTTTGCTACTATCAATGTTATCCATTATAGCAATATATCTAATAATTTCTCATTGTAGGTGGTTTCACATCTTTTGTAATGTATATTGTTTGGTGTTTGAGTCAAGTCCACATTCATATTAGAATATGACTTGTTTTTTCTTTCGTTGTGTCGTTCAGCTTTAGTTATACTTGTTTTAGTATAAGTTTCTACTCTAGCTACTGAATAATTTGTTTTGTTCTTGTCCAATATATTTCCCTTCCTGTAAGTAGCAAGCAAGCGACCGAAAGGAGCTGTTACATAACTTTCTTTTAGAAAGTATGTAACCCACTATGACACTTTCAAAACTTTGTTTTGGAAAGTGTCTAGTTGGGCTCCTTGCGGAGGGCTCATAAATTGTTAAACTCTTTTTGTTTCTGTATAAATAGAGAGGGCAGAAATTTATATACAACAAAAAGACCATAAGCGATATACCAATACTCTATTTACCTACTACGAATACAAATTTAATAAGCTCAAACAAAATTTGAGTTTTCAATATGTACTCATTTTATAGTGTGTATGTAAATAGAATATTGAATTTTGCACTCATGGCTTTCTAATTACTTATAAATACTGGACAAGTTTACTATTATTTTTAAAATTTTCACACTTTCTAACAACCAGCTCGCAATCCCTTATGCGACTCGTTTTCGCCTGGCATCTGAGGAATTGTAAAATTCCTCAGAAGACATCAATATTCTTGTATTCTCAACTGGAATACACATAATTTATACCCTAACTTTTGAAAAAAGTCAAATTTTATTGGGAAAAATGTTGAGAAAATGCTACTTTTATGGTATAAATATGTCGATAAGAAAATGCAACTTAATATGGCATTGGCAAGAGAGATAGGACAATTTATAAATGATAATAAAGCATATTTTGATACATTTGATAAAATTGTCATTTATTATGATAATGGACAAGAAACATTGGTAACGATATTAGATACTTTATTTGCTACTAATCCAAAAGTTGAAAGAAAAATAGGATTTGACCATATTAAAAAAAGATTATTCCAAGTTTCAGATATGCTAACAGTAATAGATAAGTTAGATTATAAAAGAAAAAATAATACTGCATTTACAAAAGCAGAAAAGTATTTCTTTAATGGTAAGGATTTTAGACATATAATAAATTTATTAAAGAACAAAAGAATTTAAGAATGAGGAGAATTTAGTTATGAATAACGTTTTAGTTTTATTTTCTGGTGGAAAAGATTCATTCTATCTTACACTATTGATGTTGGAAAAATGTTACAATGTTAAGCTTGTAACTTATGAAAATGGATGCGGATTGAAATCAGAAAATGCAATAGAAACTGCAAAAAGAATACAAAAAAAATATGGTAATGATAAAGTTGAAATCTTGAAAGTTAAAAGAACAGAAGCTATATGGAGAGAATTTTTGAATTTATTTTATAATAAAAAGATGAGCGAAATTTTAAAAGAATATGGAGAAACTACTATATCACAATTTAATTGTTTATCTTGCAGATTGTCTATGTATATAATGTCTATTATATTAAGCAACAAAATGGATATAAAATTAGTAGTAGATGGTGCGAGAAAAAGTCAATTATTTGCAATAGAACAAGATTTATTACTAGAAAAATTTAAAAGTTTTTTCAAAAAATACAATATAGAAATTGAATTTCCTTTAAAAGACTTTAAAGATGATTTTGAATTAAAAAATCAATTGTTAATTAGAGGATTCGTTCCAAAAACGATTGAACCACAATGTTTATTAGGAATGCCACTATCAAACAAAGATCTAACAAAGGAGATTATAGAATCAACAGCTAAAATTTTTGATAAATTACTTTTAGAAAAAGCGAATGAATTACTTGAAAAATATAAAGATATAGATATATCAGGAGAATATTTATGATTGATAATAGAAGTAAAAATTTTATATTTGTGCCTTTTTGCCTAATGGCACAAGCCTATCAGGCTCAAGGAATTGTAAAGTATGAATGGCGCTCATCTATTAAACCATTTATGAATTTATTAATTGAAAATGATATCAATATAATTCAGATGCCTTGTACAGAAGCTACTTTTGAAAATAATTTAATAAGGCAGCCTAAGGGGATTTCAAAATATGATACAGAAAAATTTAATGAGCATTGCGAAAAAATATCTGAAGAAGTTGTAAAACAAGTAATAAGTATTATAGAAAATGGTTATAATGTTATAGCCATATTAGGCATTGAACAATCTCCTTCATGTTGTGTTAATTACATATATACTAACAATGGTATGGAAAAAAGAAAGGGATTATTTATGGAAAAATTATATAATAAAATAAAAAAATACAATATTCCAGTAATTGGAATAAATAGAAAATTCATAAATAAATCGTTAAGGGAATTAGAAACAATTATTGATAATATCAAAAATTAAAAGCCATTCGGTTGAATGGCTTTTGCTAATTCTTTGAATTAGCTTGGGTCAGGTCCTATTTGAGTTAAACTCTTTCAGACCTAGTAGCATATCTATCTACAATACATAGTATTCCTTAATTTATTTAATTATGCACTAAAAATCTGAAAAAGTATAGCATTTTTTGAAAAAATCTTACAAAATTTGTTTCATAAGTATTTCAAATCTTTGTTTAGCTTGTTTATCAGTTTCTACAATATGTTTTCTTAAAGTCTTGTTCATAAACATTATTATATATTCTGCTTTTTTATGATTTTTTAAATATTTTAATCTTAAATTCCCATACTTTCCAATAATATAATCATTTTCGTAATCTTCATTTTCCAAATATAAGTCAGGAACAAAAAAATCTCCCTCTTGGTTAAGCTATCTCTACCATAACTAAAATCTCCTAAAATTCAATTTCACTACTTTTAGAACTATCATTTTATATCTGCTAAAGCTGTCTATAAATGCAAATTTTTATAAAGTGTACTTAATTTAATTTTACTGGGTTAGGACTTGTGACAAGGTCAAGTCCTGTGCTACGAAGAAATTTCAAAGGAGGGATTATATGTAGCAAGAATTAGCATATTCTTTTCACTTGGGTAGTGATAAAAATAAAAGTAAATTAGCAAAGAAAGTTGCAAAAGAAAATGTATCTGGTACTACTTCTCTATCTAATAATGCAATTCAAAATGCAAAAGATTTATCAGATGTTAATAAACACAATTTAAGAGATTATGATAATCAAAGAGAGTTGATTAGAACAATTTATGGAACAGATGATATTGCTTGTGAGATTATAATAGAACTTGGAGATATGGACTTTTGGAATGATAAAGACGAAAGATATAGATTTAAAATGGTTGATGTATATAATGAACAAATACAAGTAGTAAAATCAAAGTTATTTACTAAAACTACATTAACACAAATACAAGACAAAATGAGAAATGCTTGTATAAAGTCTTTTAATAAGTTCTATGATATGGATTTTAAGCTAAAAGAAAAGCAAAAAGGCAGAAATCAAGATATCAATGTTAATGATATGGGCAATTATAGAGAAATCAAGAAACAGCAGATAATAGAGTTGGGCAGATTATTAGTGAGTTAAAAGCTAAAAGCAATTTGACTGAAGATATGAAAAATACTGATATGCTTTATTGGGTTGGTACAATGAATTCAATTAAGGCACAAGCCAAAGAAATTGTTTTTAGTGAATTAATTTATGTATAAAGATTGTTAAAAGCAAATGACTTTTAAAATTCATTTGCTTTTATACCATTATTCAGCCAGTAAAACTTGTAATTTTATGTTAAATGATGTATAATATAAAGTAATATAGGAAATATTCTATATTACTTACCCAGTTTTTCACTAATTAGTGATGGGGATTTCCTCTAACTTTTTAGTTTAACATATATAAAACAATCAAACAACAATAAAAGAATTTAAGGAGGACTTAATTATGGATGAAAAGAAACGGAGCATTTGTAAGATTTGCCATATTGTAGGAAATGTCGCACTTTTAGTGTACATTATCTTAAAAGTTGCAGGAAGCAACCCCAACTTATTAGCAATTAAGTTACTATTTGCTGGTATAGCAGCAATAGCCTATGCTATTACGTTGGGCATAGAGATTTCAAGTGAAGAAACCTGGGGAATATCAGTATTAGTGATTGCAATCTGCTTATTTGATATTGTACTTGCTGCAATGCAATTAGGATAGTTTTCATCAAAAAAGAAAATATTTTCTTTCCCTCTCAAGAGGGTTCTTTTTTTGTCATAGTTGTGAATAGCAAAATTTCAAAACATATTTTAAATTTTGCTATTGCAATTTATTAAAAATATGATATACTTTAATAAATTGATTGATATTTGTATCAATCGTTATGAGAACCCAAAAGTTGTAGATAACTACTTCGTTGGCACCAATGACGTATCTTTTCGAACTAATAGAACAGATAGATACAGAAATCAATCAGAAAATAAAATCTGGTTGATTTTTTTTTACTAAAAAAGGAGTTAAAACATATTCTCCAAATTAAATGCATACTTCTTTTGAATATGTTCAAGAATAAATTTGCCTTTATCAAGTTCAGCAATAGCAGAAGAATAGTCATCTGTTTCAACATAACTTTTTAAAGAAACAATTGCAGTATCAACCTTTTCCAATTCATCATGTTCAATATAGTAAGCAAGTCTATCATGTTTTTGTCCCCATTTCTCATCTAATATTTTCACTTTTTTATCAATTTCATTTTTATCCTCTTCCAACATATTTCCTTTTAAATCCGAAAAAATTTGTGTTATATCAGATGTTGTATTTCTAGTATATTTTTGTGTAACTGCATCTAATAAAACAATTGTAACAATAACAACTATACATATCACTACTTCTTTATACATTTTTTTCCTTCTCCTTTTCTATAGGTTGACAATAAAATTGATTATTTCCATCAATAGTAACTATTAATGCTTCTTCTGGCTTTATGCCAAATTTTTCAGTCTGTCTTTGTAGCCACACATAATTTTTTCCAATCTTCTCTAAATTTTTATACATCACTTTTCCATCTACAACTAAGTCGTATGGTATTCCCTCATATTGGGGTTCAATATTAAAGTCTTCTGGAACAGTTGGTCTTTTATTAGGTTTAGGTATTACTGTAACTTGTCCACTTGTCTCTAAAACTGCATATTCTACATCACCTATGTTAAAAATATTATTATCTCTAAGTCTTTCTTCTAATTCATTAATTGTAAATCTCTCTTTTTTCAATACATGTTGATCTATTTTTCCTCTAAATATTAATATCGAAGGCTTTCCACAAATAATTTCTCTTGCTTTTGTGCTTTTCATATTTAATAGAGATATAACTAAATGCATTACCAATAAACCTAAAATAGGTATTATTCCATTAGATATTGGTATACCTGTTTCAGCCATTGGAAGTGTTGCTAAATCTGCTATCATTATTGAAATTGCTAATTCAAATGGTTGAAGCTGTCCTATTTCACGTTTTCCCATCAATCTCATTACAATTAATACAATTATGTACAATACTATTGCTCTGAAAAATGTTATTAGCATATTTCTCCTCCTCTATTAATTTTAGTAAACATTTTTAATTTATTCTTCACATTTTTTTGTTATTTATACGATTTTTGTATAAATAATTTTTTGTTGTAAATAATATTGATATAACCTTGAAAAACATTAAAATTTCAGTGATATATTCGCGGAAATAAAAAGATTAAAATTGTAAAAATAAATAAGGAGGTTTTTGATATGTCAAATTCTCAAAACAATAGTACTACAATGGGAAATTCTACAGTTTGGCAAATTGTTGGTAGATTAATTACTGCTGCTATAGTTCTTGCAATTACTGCATTTTTTACACCTAACTTTACAATAAATAATATATGGTCTTTAGCACTAGCTGCAATCGTGTTAACTATAATGGATTACTTAATTATCAAATTTACAGGTTTACATGCAAGTCCATTTGGTAAAGGATTTGTTGGTTTTGCTTTAGCTGCTATTATTTTATATTTTACACAATATTTTGTGGCTGGTTATTCAATTTCATGGATGGCAGCTTTAATTGGTGCTTTAATTTATGGCGTAGTTGATTATTTCATACCTGGAAATCAGCAAATGTAGTACAAAAAAAGAAACGGGCAATTTGGGACCGGGTACATAATTTTCCATTTAAGGGAAATTATGTACCCGGTCCCAAATTGCCTAAATTGCTTTATCTTTTATCTACAATTTCATTTTTATTCTTGTATATACTATCAGCAGGTACTATACCTCTAACAGAAGATAATGGATAAATATTTGTATTTCTTCCAATAATACTTCCTGGATTTAAAACACTTCCGCAACCTACTTCAACATTATCTCCAATCATAGCTCCAAATTTTTTCAAACCTGTTTCAATTTTTTCATTATCGTCTTTTACAATAACTAATTTTTTATCAGATTTTACATTTGATGTTATAGAGCCTGCACCCATATGAGCTTTATATCCAAGTATAGAATCCCCAACATAATTATAATGAGGCACTTGAACATTATTAAATAGAATTACATTTTTTAATTCAGTTGAATTACCTACAACTACATTATTTCCTACTATTGCATTACCTCTTATAAATGCACAATGTCTAACTTCTGCATTTTCTCCTATGATTGCTGGTCCCTTTATAAATGCTGTTGGATAAATATTGGCTGTTTTTGCAATCCAAATATTTTCTCCATTTGATTCATAGATTTCCTTATCTAGCTTATTTCCTAATTCAATTATAAATTCACCTATTTTAGGTAATGCTTCCCATGGATATGTTAATTTCTCTAATAATGGCTTTGCCATTGTTTCTTCTAAATTATATAAATCTTTTATTTTACAATTTTTCATCTTTGCTCTCCATTCTTTAGACATAAATTTTATTTGAAAGGTGAGCTCATCATAGGCTCACCTTTATTTTAGATTTATTCCAAAATTTTTCATATAATTCCTTTGCTGTTTTAGGACTATCTGCTCCTTCTTTATTTTTTACAGGTGCAAAATCGTCTTCTCTTTTTCCTCTAAGTATTGCTATATCATCAAAAAATTCAAATGCATCAAAAATAAATGATTCAAACTTGTAAGAGTTTGGTTCAACTGGAATTACTTCATTTCCATTTTCATCTATGTATGAATTTTTTTTGTGAGCACTATGATACATTAAAATTTCTTTACTGATTTTTTCAATTGCTTCAATTGTATATAAATTACACATTATATGTGATTCACCATATTTTAGCTCTCCATCTTCATCACGTTCTTCTGCCATATGTTCAGGAAGCTCTGTATATTCTATAACTTTTGGGTGCCCATTCATTTTACAAAACACTCCAACTCTTTCATGTGGATTAGCTTTTACAACTGATTTAGATGCAATTTGTACGTTTTTATCTTTTGCCATTCCAAGTAAAGTTACATCAACCATTTTTAATAGTGCATTATCTACACTTCCTATAAATACCCACTTTATTCCTTTTTCTTTCATATCTGATAGACATCCGCTTGCACGCAAAGATGAATATGTTCCTCCATTTCCATCTGAGGCTTCTTTTATTTTAAAATCTTTTCCTATAAGTAATTTTCCCTGTTCATCAACTAGTGGTAATTCACTTTGAGTAAATATTGTAACAAAATTTTTATCATATCCAAAATAATTGTTTTTTTCTAAAAATTCAATTGTTTCTTTATTATTTTCTTTACTTGTCATTATGTACCATGAAATTGTAGTTCCATATTTTTGATTTGCTTCCTTTAAATTATCTACTAAAATTTCAAATAAATATTTACCTTTTCCATAAACATCTAATTTAAATGTTCCTTTTGGTCCTGGATGTCCAAGCCTTGTTCCTTGACCTCCAGCCATTGTTACAACTGCATATTCTCCTTTTTTTACAGTTTCCTCTCCAAGTTTATCAAATTTTGCTTTCTGTGTTTCTGTAAGCTTTGCTTTATCTAAATACTCTAATGGTTCTATTTTACTTTCTTTAAACTTTATTTCTTTTTTTGTATTATTATATAATTCCATTATTTGATGGAAATCAATTGTCTGTATTTGTTTTATTAATTCATTTTGTTTTTTTTCATTTATTTTCTCTAATAGCCTAATTATATGATCTTGATTGTATTCTTTTAGAGTATTTATTACCTCTTGTTTTTTATCCATTTTTTCAGTCCTTTCCTGTTATAAATATGTTATTTATAACGGTTTTATATTATTATATGTAATTTAATAGCCTTATTCTATCACATCGAAATATTTTTAGCAAGTTTTTTTATTTATAAGGTCATATTATCAAGTTTTATTCCATATATATTAATAAAAGTTTGTCTATCAAGGAGGTATTATAGATGGAAAATATAGGCTTATATCAAGATATAGCCAAGCGAACTGATGGTGATATTTATATTGGAGTTGTCGGTCCTGTAAGGACAGGAAAATCTACATTTATAAAGAAATTTATGGATTTACTTGTTATTCCAAATATAGATAATGAATACAAAAAAGAAAGAGCAAAAGACGAACTACCACAAAGTGCTGGTGGTCGTACAATAATGACAACAGAGCCAAAGTTCGTTCCCAATGAGGCTGTAGAAATTACAATAGATAAAAATTTAAAATTAAAAACCCGCTTAGTTGATTGTGTTGGCTATTTAGTTGATAATGCAATCGGATATTTAGAAGATGACATGCCAAGAATGGTTAAAACTCCATGGTCCGATGAAGAAATTCCTTTTGAAACTGCTGCAGAAATCGGCACCAAAAAAGTTATTGAAGAACATTCTACTATTGGAATTTTAATTACAACTGATGGTAGTGTTACAGACATTCCTCGTGATGATTACATAAAAGCTGAAGAACGTGTTGTTAGTGAACTTCGTGCAATTAATAAACCATTTATCATCTTATTAAATTCTGCTGATCCATCTTCTCCTGAAACAAGAGAATTGGCTATGCAAATGTCTGATAAATATAATACCAAGGTTATACCTATCAATTGTGAAGAGTTAACAGAAGATGATATAAATTCAATGTTTGCTACTTTACTTTATGAATTTCCTGTTGAGGAAATTAGAATTAGTTTTCCTAAGTGGATGGATGGCTTAGATTTCTCTCATCCTTTAAAAGCAAAATTATTTGAACAATTACAAAATGCTTTTACTGATATTTCTGCCCTAAAAGATGTTTCAAACTGTGTTAATAAAATTGAAACAACTGATATTATTTCTAAAACTTTTGTAAATAATATAATGCTCGGAACAGGTAAAGTTAGTATTTCTATTCAACTTCGTGATGAATTATTTTACCAAGTTCTTTCTCAAATGACTGGTATGGAAATTACAAATGAAGGTGAGTTATTCTCTATTATTAGTGATCTGGCTTGTACTAAAAAGAAATATGATAAAATCTCTTATGCTCTTGAAGAAGTTAAGACTAAAGGTTATGGTATTGTCACTCCTTCAATTGATGAACTTGTTCTAGAAGAACCCGAAATGGTTAAACAAGGTTCTCGCTTCGGAGTTAAACTTCGTGCAACAGCACCTTCTATTCATATGATTCGTGCTAATATACAGACTGAGGTTTCTCCTATTGTTGGCTCTGAAAAGCAATCAGAGGAATTAGTAAATTATCTTCTTTCTGGTTTTGAAAATGACCCTACAAGTATATGGAGTTCTAATATTTTCGGAAAGAGTTTAAATGAACTTGTTAATGAAGGTTTACAAACAAAACTTGCAAAAATGCCTGTTGAGGCTCAAATGAAACTTCAAGAAACTCTTGAACGCATTGTTAATGAGGGCTCTGGTGGATTGATTTGTATTATATTATAAATAGGGAGATATAAATCTCCCTATTATCAATCTTTGTACAATATATCTTTTAATTCTTTACTAACTGTTGGTAAATCACATACGAAATAATATATCTTATCTATTGTTTGTCCTTTTCCTTCAGATTCGGAAGGTACTTGTTTTGAAACTATATTATTTAAATACTTACTACTGTTTCCAAGTACATCAGAGGCAATTCCCATACATTCTTTAACATCTAAATTTGTTTTTACTTCTTCTAATATACTATCACTCATATCCCAGATTTGAGTTAAACTCATTGTTGAAACCTTATTCATTACTGCTGTTAATACATCTCTTTGACGTTCTTCACGTGTAAAGTCATTTCCTACAGTTCTATTTCTTGCATGTGTTAATGCTTGTTCTCCTGTTAATTTGACTTTTCCGTAACTTGATAATAATTGAGTAGACTTTCCTGTTAATTCATAAGATTCATGAACAAATTCATTTATATAATCCTTTTCTTCCTTACTTATTGTTAATTCTATTCCTCCAATTTTATTTATTACATTTATTAAACCTTTGAAATTAACTGTTACATATTCTGATATATTTAATCCCAAATTTGAATTTATAGTTTTTAAAGCTAATTGTTCTTTTCCATATGCATATGCGTGATTTATTTTAGTTTTTCCATGTCCAGAAACTGCAACATATGTATCTCTAGGAATACTTATTAATTTTATTGTTTTATCAGCTTGGTTTATTGATGCAATCATTATTGTATCACTTCTTCCACCATCTACTCCAAAAAGTGCTACATTTTTTATTTTATTAAATTCCTCTTTACTAATGTCTCCTGAAACTTCACTATATAGATCATTATTAAGGTCTAAATCTCCTTGATCTATATTTTCAAAGTTTATTTTTCCTATTTTTCCAGCTACCATTCCAACAGCAATCCCCAATATTATTACTATGATTATTAGAATAACCATTAACGTTATTAATATTTTTTTTCCAACACTTGATTTTTTCTTTTTATATCTTTTTCCACCTTTTCTTTTTCTTGAATTTTCTATTTTTTCGTCATCCATTTTCTTGCCTCCTCTTTTTTCTAAACATTATATTTTTTACTATATCAATATAATATTTAAATTCTTTTGTTCTTCCAGATACTAAAGTTATTATTATAACAGGTACAATTACTGCTATAATTACACTTAACACTTGTTCTGCAAATATATTACTTACTCTTATTAGTTGATTTATCCCCATCGTTATAGCAATTATAATTATCGCATATATTATTGTTTTTGTAAATTCCATATAGTAATTTTTTAAATTTTTATTAAATAATGGTTTATATACATATTTAGGATAACTATATAATAATATTACTAGTGAACTAACTGCTGTTCCCAAAAATACACCTGCTAATCCGCATATTTTTAATAACAATATTGATGCAACCAAATTAACAATAGATTCTAATATTGGAATAAATCTATCCACATAGAATATTCCAGCTGCTTCCTTAAATGCCATAAGAGTTCTTCTCATTCCTTGTATAAAGAATTTTATTATTAGTGATATTAATATGAATTTTGGCAATATATACTGTTCACCAAAGAATATGGCTATAAATGGTTCTATTGCACAAGCCATTCCTGTTGAACCTATTATAAATATTATAAAATTAAGAAAGTTTAATTTTTTATAAACCTCATAATTTCTTTCCGTATTTTTTTCTGTCAACAAATCTCCTATGCTCGCTGTAGCTGATAATAAAAATTGATTTAATATTGTTGTAATAGCAGAAAGTACTAAATTGTAATTAGAATAATATGCAACTGTAACCAATCCTTCGAAAAATACCGAAATTAATATTGTGTCTGTACTACTTACTATAAATCCAGCTATTTTATGGAAAAATAAAGCTTTTATATTTTTTATGATATCATCTTTTATTTTCTTATCTAATTCTTTTACATCTTTTTCATTTATATATGGGTATTTCTTGTTTGCAATTATATTTACTAATACATTCTCTAATATTCTGCATGCTAATTTTATTATTAGAAATACACAATAATTATGTGTTAAATATAAAAATAGTATTTGTAATCCATTCATTATAACTAAATATAATAAATGCACTATATTTGTAAGATATTCTTCTTGGTTAGCATATATTATAGATCTTTTATATGCAATCGTATATGAGAATATTACATCTGCTAAAAATAAGAAATATAGTAAATACAAATTTTGAATTGTTTGTGTCTCACCTACTATTTGTTTTAAAAATATACTCACAATAAATCCTATAAATAGCATTACTATTATTATAATACTATAACACTTTTTATAAAATTTCATTAATGACTTTATTTTTTCTCTATCATTATTTGCAATAGGCTTATACATATTGTATATAATTGCTGAACCTAATCCTAGTTCAGCAATTGATAACATTGATAATATACTTGTAAGTATTGTATTTAATCCTAAATATTCTTCTCCTAATGTTTTTAAAAATATTGATTGTACTACTACTCCTAAAACTATATTTAGAGCATTACTTATTAATGCAACTATGATGTTCTTTGCCGATTTTTGTGCTCTCATTATTTTTCCTCATTTCATATTTATTTATAATTGCTATTGCAATTTGATATACAATCATACTCATAATCCAAGCTCCCCAAAATTGTGGTGTTATTATAAATTGAAAAAATTGTAATGCCTCCGCTCTTGGAATTATAAATATATTTAAAGTACAAATTAATACTATTGAAGCTAAAAATGTATCTCTTTTTAATAATCGTGGAATAGCCATTAATATATATCCTAAAATAATGCTATATATAATTACACCTACATATCCCAAATCGGTATATGTTTCTAATATAAATGATGAGCCCCATCCATGTCCATCTAAATAATCACTTCTAGTTAAATACGATATTATATGTGAGTAACTACTTGATTCAAGTGCTTTAGTTTCATTATTTCCTGTTGGCAATGGTTTTGTTTTGAATATCTTTTGTGATATTGTACTATACTTAAAATAATCAATAAATGGTCCAAATGTGTAATTATGATTTGTTGTTTGTTTTATTTTATCTTTTGACATATATCCTATGTTCAAAACATCGTAAGATACTCCTTGTGTATAGAAAAAATCTCCAAATAAGGATACTATATTGGTTGTTGGTACTTCTTCATCAACTCTTGAATAATTATATACTGCAAGTCCAACTATAGCTATTGGAATAAGTAATATTAACGCTATCTTTTCAAATTTTCCTATCCATTTTTCTTTATTATCTAAATAGTCTCTTATTACAAAATATGCAAATATAAATAGTGCAGATATAACTATAGGTGTCCTTTGTCCAATTAAAAAAGTGGGGATATTGTATATCATGAAAATTACAACTGGTATAATCGTTTTTTTCTTGCTCGGCATACTTGCTAAAAAGATACATAACATTATATCTGACATACCTGCTAATAATGTAATTATTGGGCTAAATGTATTTTCGTATGTTAAATAATATTCTACATATTCTTTTCCGTTCATATATATTAATTTATCATATTCTGTTATAATTGAAAAACATGCACAAATCAAAAATAACATTAATGCTATGTTTGTAAATATTTTCTTGTTTCGTTGCCTTTTTTTGCCGTGTTTTCTTTCTTTATTTAATATGTTATTTTTCTTTTCAGAAATTCTACTTCCTATGTATATTGAAAATGTTGCTATAAAAACAAGTAAAAATGAATGTTGCTGTGAATCTATCGGAAATCTCCCAATCCAATCTATTCCATTAAATACGCTTATAATGGGCTTAGCTAACAAAAATGTAAACATTGCTATATTAAATATTAATAAATATATTCTTTGACATACATTTTTACTTGAATATATCATATTTAATAATATTCCTATAACATCTATAATTAATAGTACATATAAATTTCCTACAATAAAACTTATTATAAATGCAATTAATGTTACTAACCATAATGAATCTATATTATGTTTCTCAACTGGTAATTTTTCAATTTCCTCATATGTTCTTTTTGAATTTTCTGTATCTGTGTAAATATAAAAATCTTTTATCTTATTCTTATATTTTTCTTCCATTTCAAAATTGTTATTTGCACTTTCAATTAATTTATTAACACATTCCTCTACTGTATTTGTAACGTCTCCAAAACCATCTTTATAATCCCAGTAACCTTCTGGTATATGATTTGTTCTGAATTCTTCATAATCAAATTGAAAGTATTGTAATGGTTTTCTCATATATGCAAAGTCAAACGCAACACTTGAATAATCAGTTATTAAATATTTACATTCTCTTAATAAGTCTTGTATACTTTTTTCTGTTTTGTCAACTATTTTTATCCTAGAATTTTGAGTTATAAATTTATTTTTATATGGAATCATATTATCATGTAAACACATATCTAATTCTAAGTTTTCTTTTTCTAAAAAATCTGCAAGTTTTTGATTTTTTAATAATTTCTGTATATTTGCATAATATTCTGATTCTAAAAAGGCTTTTTCATCATTTTCAAATTGTTTTCTCCATGTAAACATCATTAATATTTTGTTGTTTTCTTTTGATTCATCTTTTAATAAATCATATCTACAAAATCCTGTTTTCTTAGCATTTTTCTCATTATATCCTAATTCATTTATTACAAAATCATATTCTTTGTTTCCTGCACAGCAAAATAAGTCTACCTTACTCTCATTTTTAAATAAGCATTGTACTTTATTTTGTGTTATTCCATGTTGTAAGAATATTGATTTAAATCTATATATAAATGTTTCTTGTAAATTAAATACTAATTCTGAAAATGGTAATCCTGCTCCTATTTGTGAACTTATATATTTTGTTGACGCTATTGTATATATATTATGTTTTAAACTGTTTTTATATAATAAGTTCTTCTTATATTTTTTTAACTTATCATAATATATTGATTTTTTTGTTATTACATAATATATATCTTTTTTCTTCTTATTTTCCATTGCATATTTGAAAAATGAATATCCATTATCTTTTGCATCATCACCATTTTCTGATACAATCCATATGTCCTTTTTTAGTAATCTTAATATCATACCAGGTATAAATGATATTAAAATTACAATCATTTCTAATATATGTTTTGCTTTTACCTTCTTTAATTTCTTTAGCATTTGTTCCTCCATTACTTTTCTATCATTTTTTGCTGTAGTTCTACATATAATTTCAGTGGAAATATTAGTTTTGCCAATGCACATTTAACAAAGATCCTTTTACGTATAGGAAATTGCATTAATATTGAATTAATATCTTGTCCACCTAAATCTCTTTTACATTTATTTATATTTTCTATTATTTCTTTTTTTAAATGTTTTTCTTTTATTAAACTATATGTCTTACTATATAGTAAGTGCTCAATCATTCTTATATTTATCGAATTTTTATATTCTTTTGGTAAATTACTCTTAAATTTCTCATATGTTATATCATAAAAACTTAAATCTTGCAATTCATGATTTGATGCAGAATTTTCTCTTTGGAAATAGTTGTATAAACATTCATCTATATAAACTACTTTTTTTGCATAAAATCCTGCCACAGGTATTACTGGTAGTTCTTCACAGTTTTTTATTCCCTCAGGATATTTTATATTGTGTTCCTCTAAAATTGATTTTTTTATCAATTTTGAACTAGATGTTATAGGTAAATATGAAATAGCCGTCTCTTTATCAATTTCTATTTTATTTAAATTATTATATTTTACTTCTATTTTTCTTCCATCTTTATATGTTATGTAATATCCAGCTAATACGAAGTCAGCACTATCTTTTTCAACCTTTTCCATCATTCTTTTGGTTGCTTGTTTTTCATACCAATCATCAGAATCGCAAAACATTATATATTCTGATTTTGCGTTTTCTATCCCTCTATTTCTTGAGTATGATACTCCCATGTTTTTTCCATTTTCAAGAAGAATAATGTTATCATTTTTTTCTGTATATTCTTTTACAATTTTTGTTGATTCATCTGTAGAACAATCATCTACTACTATTATTTCATTTACTTTGTATTCTTGCTCTAATAATGAATCTAAACATTTTTTTATATATATTCCTGAATTGTAATTAGGTACTATAACTCCAATTGTTTTCATCTATTTTTTCCTTTTCATAAAAAATCCCTTTACTATTCCCACAACTGTTCCTATTCCATAAGCACAATGTAATGTAAAGAAAATAAATGGTAATAGTAAATAACTAATACTAAATCCATTTTTTATTGTTATCAATATAATATTTAATATATTAAATAACAAATACGCACCTGTTAATAAATATGCAAATATTGGAACATTAACAATTGCCATGATTATAGAAAATAGAATTCCTAATACAAATAAAAATGGTACTAAATGATATATTGAAAAACATTTTGGACAATAATGTAATGTTATTCCAATCCACTTTCCATTACCATATTTTTGTTTTATCATTCCTTTCAGATCACTTCTTGCATATCTATATGATTTTATATTAGGTGAAAGTAAAAACTTATATCCTTTTTGTTTCATTCTATAATGCATCTCATTATCTTCTGTTCTTGCTAAATTTTCATTATACGGTCCAACATCGTCAAATACTTTTTTTCTATACATTGCAAATGCTAATGTGCTTACATACTCTTTACTTTCTTTTCTTCTAAAATCTGCAATTCCACAGCCAAATATTGATTCTTCTGCAATTAATAATAATTTTTCTTTCCAATTATTGTTTTGTGTAACACTTATGCATTTCCCTCCAACAATGTTTTCTCCACTTTCAATTTCTTTAACATTGTTCCAAATAAAATCTTTATCAAAAAATGTATGTGCATCAACTCTCAATACAACTTCTCCTGTAGTTTCTTTTAAAGCCACATTCCATCCTTTGGGTAAGGTTTTTCCTTTGTTTGTAAGTATTTTTATTTGATGAAAGTCTATTTCATTTTCTTTTTTAAATTTTTCAAAAACTTTTCTTGTTCCATCTGTTGATACACTATCAACTAATATTACTTCTATATCTTTATGTGGATAATCTTGTTTTTTTAATGATTCTAAACTCTTATTCAAAAATTTTTCTGCATTATATGCTATTATTATAAAAGATACTAACATCTATTTCTCCTATCTTAATACTCCTATTACTGTATCTATACAAATTTTCAAATCATATAAAATAGAAAACTGTTTTATATATTCTAAATTATATTTCATTTTTCCTGGTAAAACATCCTCCACATAAGCCAAGTCTGTATCTTTACCAGCTTTTACTGCCTTATCTAATATTTCATCTTCATCTTTATATTTTATACTAGCAATTGATGTAACACCTGCAGGCATAAGCAATGTTGCCATCATTTCATCTGTATATTTATCAACATACTTTTTTACTTCTGGCCTGGTTCCTACAAATGTCATTTCACCTTTTAAAATATTTATTAATTGTGGCAATTCATCTAATCTAACTTTTCTAATTATTTTTCCCATTCTTGTTATTCTAGCATCATTCCCCACAGTTACTAATGAGCCTATTTTATCAGCATTTTGTACCATTGTTCTAAACTTAAATATTCTAAATATTTTTCCATTTGTTGTAACTCTTTCTTGTCTATAAAATACTGAACCTTTTGAATCTAGCTTTATTAACATTGCTAATATTAATAAAATTGGTGAAAGTATTATTAATAACACTAATGAAAAGAATATGTCAAATATTCTTTTCATCAATAAACTAAATTTCTTTTTTGATATTATATCATAATATTCTTTCACTTTTTCATTTTTCATATTTTCTGGTAGCTTTTCATAATCTTTTAATATCATTGTAAACTTTCCTTTTTTGAAATTTTATTTGCCATATTCTTTTAAAATATCTACAAAATTTGTTATTACATATCTTGCTTCTTCATCTGTTAATAATGAATATAGTGGTAATGTTATTTCACATTTATAATAATCAAATGAATTTGGATAATCTTTTATATTAAATCCTAAATTTTTATATGCTGTAAGCATTGGTAATGGCTTATAATGTACATTTGTTGCAATTCCTCTTTCTGCCATTTTTATTATTATTTCATTTCTTGTTTTTTCATCAATTCCTTCCACTCTTGTTATAAATAGATGTCCTGATGATTTTGAATTTGTTTTTTCATCTTCATGATTTAATGTTTTTACTTGATGCCCTTTTAATTCTTTTTCATATATTTTTATTATTTCATGTCTTCTTTCTACTAATTGAGGATATCTCTTTATTTGTGCTAATCCTATTCCTGCCATTATATCTGTCATATTACATTTATAAGCTGGTTCAACTATATCATATTCCCATGCTCCTAATTGATTTTTATGTAATGCGTCCTTTGTTTGACCATGTAATGATAATAATTGATATCTTTTATAAATTGCTTCATTATCAAACTTATCATTTTTCTTCCATGTAACAGCTCCACCTTCTGCTGTTGTTAAATTCTTTACTGCATGGAATGAAAAACTTGTAAAATCTGCATATTCTCCTGCCATTTTACCATTTCTCATTGCACCTATAGCATGTGAACTATCTGCCATTATTGCAATTCTTCCTAATTTTTCTTGTAATTCTGATGATGGTTTAAATATGTTTGCTTTTTTCTCTACTATTTTTTGTATTCTGTCATAATCACACATTACTCCACCAATATCTACTGGTATAATTACTTTTGTTTTTTCTGTTATTGCTTGTTCTAATTTATCATAATCCATTTCAAAATTGTCTTTTTGAATATCTACTAATACTGGTGTTGCTCCAACATGACATATTACACTACATGATGCTGTATATGTGTATGCTGATGTTATTACTTCATCTCCTGGTCCAACTCCTAATACTCTTAATGTCATTTCCATTGCTGCTGTTGATGAGTTTAAACATACTGTTTTTTCTGTTTTGCATAGTTCTGCTATTTTTTGCTCGAACAATTTTGTTTTTGGTCCTGTTGTAATCCATCCTGATTTTATTGCATCTATAACTTCCTCTATCTCTGCTTCACCCACATCTGGTGGCGAAAATCTAATGTTCATTTTATTTTCCATTTTTAGCATACCTTTCCTTGTAACATATATTCTTCTGTATATATTTTTTCTGTTTCTTCTTTTTCTATTTTTACTTTTTTATTTACTTCTTCTGGTTCTCTATATGTTGGAACAACTCTCTTCATTGTTTGTTTTACTTGGTTAATAAGATTCTCATCTTCATCTTTTATCTTATCTAGTATTTGTAATTTTCTTTCTAATTCTTCCATTTTTACGTTCATTGGTTTAGAAACAAATATTTTATCATGTTTTGTTGCTGTTAATCCCTCTTCTTGCATTAATAATTCTTCATATAATTTCTCACCTTCTCTAAGTCCTGTAAATTGTATTTGGATATCTACACCTGGTTCATAACCTGATAGTTTGATTAAACTTACTGCTAAATCATATATTTTAACTGGTTTTCCCATGTCTAATACAAATATTTCTCCACCTTCTGCATAAGTTATTGCTTGTAATATTAGACCAACAGCTTCTGGTATTGTCATAAAGAATCTTGTTATATCTTTATGAGTTACTGTTACAGGTCCTCCTTCTGCTATTTGTTTCTTAAATAATGGTATTACTGAGCCATTACTTCCTAATACATTTCCAAATCTTACAGCTACATAGTCTGTTTTGCTTACTTTATTTTTTGCTTGTATTATCATTTCACATAACCTTTTTGATGCTCCCATTACATTTGTTGGATTTACTGCCTTATCTGTTGAAATTAATACAAATCTTTCAACCCCATATTCATCAGCACAATTTACAACATTATAGGTTCCAAACACATTATTTTTTATTGCCTCTAATGGGCTATGTTCCATTAATGGTACATGCTTATGAGCAGCTGCATGAAATACTAGTTGTGGTGAATATTCTTCAAATATTTTATTTAATCTTTTTTTATCTCTTACACTTCCAACAATAGCTTCAATTTTATTTTTTGGGTAATGTGATTCTAGTTCCATTTGTATATCATACAAATTATTTTCATATATATCAAATATTATTAGTTTTGCAGGATTGTATTTTATTATTTGCCTACAAAGTTCAGAGCCTATTGAACCTCCACCACCTGTAACTAATACATTTTTACCTTTTATTAAATCTGTAATATTTTTATTGTCAAGCCTTATTGGGTCTCTTCCTAATAAATCTTCAATCTCAACATCTCTAAGATTGTTCATTATTCCGCCTTTTTTCATTATTTCTTCAGTGCTTGGTAACACACGAGTTTTAACACCTGTTGTCTGGCAGATTTCAATTATATTTTTTCTAGACATTTGCGTTATATTATCTATTGCTAAATAAATAATATCTACATTTTTTTCTTTTACAATTGTAGGTATATCATATCTAGTTCCTAACACTTTTACTCCTAATATATTTTTGTTTAATTTATTAGTATTGTCATCAACTATTCCAACGATATTATATTGATCTTTCATCGTATTATTAACTGCTAATATAATTTCTTTGGCTCCCATTCCTGCGCCTATAATTAGCAAATTTTCTATCTTATTGTTTCTAGATGTTTTTTCATGTTTTTTTGCATTTGAAATTCTCGACAAAACCCCTCTTCCTGCAATTCTGTATAACACAAAGATTCCTGATATGAATAGTCCAGATAAAACGTTTATTCTTGCTCCAAAATATTCAAATCTTAAAATACCACTAATTATAATCATTAATATTGTTGATAGGCATCCAGAAATTAAATATTTTATATAATCTTTTCCTATTTCATACCTCATTAGGTTTTTATACATTTGAAAAATGTTCAAAAATACCTCATATATAAGTACTGCTATACACATTTCTTTTGCAAACTCACTAAAATCTGCTATTTGAACATTTAAAAATAAAATTGATACTAAATAGCTCCCTATAACTATTGCTATATCTAAAAATATTAGCAACATATGTCTGTACTTTTTACATAAATTTATAATTTTCATTTTTTTCCCCTATTTTTCGACAATTGTTTTCTTTAAACGATATCACACTTTGTTTTTTATTACAAGTGTTTTTTATATATTTTTTTCTATATTTATATTACAATTTTTTTATTTTTTTTTCAATAAATTTTTCAAAAAAATATGAGGAGAAATTTTCCTCCTCATATTTTTTTAACAACAATTCTTTCTTTTATTTTTTTTATTACAGCATATAACATTTATAGCAGTTATTACTAATAAAACTCCAAGAGCTATTATTAATGTTATTATTGCTCCTATGCCTATTGTAGCAATTATTTCAGTTAAAGCTGCAACTAATACTCCAGCAAAAAATGCTAAAGCAATAGCAACTACAGCTAATATCAACCATAAGCAAGAGCAATCCTTTTTGTTTTCTTTTTTACAATATATTTCAACATTTGGTTCCATAACTTAGCACCTCCTATGCTTATTATATTTTATGTAAATCATCCTGATTTGTTTCTACTTTTTCTATTGAAAACTTTTGTTAAATGTAGTATAATTTCTATATTAAATAAGAAAGATGGGATAACATGAAAATTTTAAGTATAGATACAGCAAGTAATTTATGTACAGTTGCAATATTAGAAGATAAAAAATGTATAAAAGAAATTGTAGTTAATGATGCAAGAAATCATTCCGAAAAAATAATGCCTGTAATTGAGCAAGCTTTACAAGAAACATCATTAAATTTAAGTAATATTGATTTAATAGTTTGTGATAAAGGCCCCGGATCTTTTACAGGAATTAGAATTGGAGTTGGAACAGTACTTGCATTTCAAGATAGTTTAAATATTCCATGTGTTGGTATTAGTTCTCTTGAAGCACTTGCATATAATGTTGAACAAGATGGATTAATTTGTTCTTTAATAGATGCCAAAAACAATAATGTTTATTTTGGTCTTTTTGAACATAAAAATAATGAATATTCTCAAATTGGAAATTTAGAATTTAAAAATATAAATGAAGTATTATTTTTATTGCAAGAACAAAATACTTCTATTACATTTGTAGGTGATGGTGCAGCTGCTAATAAGATTTTAATAGAAGACTTAATTCCCAATAGTATGTTCTGTATAAAAAATGATTTAAGCAGTTTCTCATTAGGACTTGCTGGATATGAAACTTATATAAAAGGTATTTCAACATCTGTGATGCCATTATACTTAAGAAAATCTCAAGCCGAAAGAGCTCTTGAAGAAAAGTCATCTAAAAAGGAGTGATACACTATGGAAATTACAAGAATGACCTTAACTGATTTAGAACAAATGAAAAATACTTTATACTCTGATTTTGATAATTTTTGGAGTTATAATGTTTTAAAACAAGAACTTGAAAATGAAAATACCACTTATATCATAGCTAAAGAAAAAGAAGAAGTTGTAGGTTTTGCTGGAATTTCCGTTTGTATAGATGAAGCTACACTTAATAATATAGTTGTAAAAAAATCTTGTCGTGGTCGTGGTATCGGTGGTGAACTTCTTGAATCTTTAATAGATATATGTTCTGACCTTAATTTAAAGACTTTTACTCTTGAAGTTAATACAACTAATGAACCTGCAATTCATTTATATAAAAAATTTGGTTTTAAAAATTTAGGCATACGCAAAAAATATTATAATAATACTCAAGATGCTTATATTATGACGAAATATGATATATGAAAATAAGGACAAATTTAGTAGAAAATCTAAATTTGTCCTTATTTTTATATAAATTTTTCTATCTTAATTATAACTCTTCCGCTTCTAGTTTGTCCAACTAATTCTTTAATAAAAAACCTACCCTTTCCTCTAATTGTAATCATATCACCAGATTTAATTTGTTTAGTCTTTTTAGTCTCACACTGAAAATTTACAAAAACTCTTTCCATATTTATAATATCAAGAGCCTTATTTCTTGAACATCTAGCAAGTTCAGAAATAACATTATCAAGTCTTAAAGAAGAAACAATAATTTCTCTTTCTTCTTTTTTAATTTCAACAGGTCGCAAATTCTCAATAATTTGAACACTAATTGTAGATTTAGAAAATCGTGTAAGACCTCCAAGATTCTCTACTAAAAATTTAGAAATATCTTTATCAACAATAATATCTGCACCATCATTGTCTACAATAATATCTCCAACCTTTTCTCTTTTAACTCCTAATTTTATAATTGCTCCAAGATAATCTCTATGAGTATATTTTCCTTTTAAATCATCAGGTAATTCTATTCTTACAATTTGGATAATATTTGATAAATTCTTTTTAACTATTGAGGAATTAAACTTTTCAGGATATATTACAAAAATCTTTCTTTCTGCTTGTTCAAATCCTCCGAAACTAATATAATTTTCAATTCTAATTTTATTAATAAACTTTTGTACTAATTCAATTTGTGCTAAATCTAAAAAATCAGTATATTCAATTTTATTTCTTTTTTCGCACATCTCAATTTTATCTAGCACCTGTGCTAGTAAAATTTTATCATCTTTTTCTTTGTAATCATTCAATATCTCTCTGTTCATAATTGTGTTCCTTTCTAAATGCACAAATTAATTTATCCGATTAATAATAACATACATAAAGTTCCTAATGGTACTGTTATATTATCTGTTCCTTTTACAGAAATAGCTTCAATTGCAGTAATTGCAAAACCAATCAGTGCTGATACTAATGGCCAATGTGGTGTTGCACAAAATTCCACCTGATGCCAAAATGCTAAATATCCACCAATTAAAATTGTTGATATTACAAACATTGTAATTGAACCTGCTGTAGATTTTTTTGAATCACCAAGTTTATATTTTTTGCTCTTGATTGCTTTTCCAAACAGAGCTGCAAGTCCGTCACCATAAGCCATTACTAAATTTGGAATCAATCCTAATGATGGCATTTTATATATTCCAAATGATACTATAACTAATATCAAAAGTGATGTAGCATAATAAACTGTGCCTAGTCCGTCTTGTTGATCTCTTTCCATTACTTTTATTATATCTTTTTTATATGATAAATAATTTATAATTATAAATGTTGTTGGCACAAATGCTGCAAACCAAACATTTGTAAAATAGTACATAGCTATGAACCACCAATTTCCTAACATTATATGTATAAATTTTCTACTAGCTTCTTTTCCTCTTTTTTCAAATACTTTAGCACCAATTATTACTAATGCAATGTATAAATATGATACTAATATTCCTATCCAATTATTCATTTTATTATTCCTTATATTATTGTATTTAGGTTTTAAAGTTTTACCTATAAACTTTTATTGCATATAATTTTTAAGCTCAATTAATGATTTAGCTGCAACAATATAATCTTTAACAAAATTAAGCATATAATTAGAAATCTTTGATGCAGGTCTATCTAAATATAAATCTTTAACAATACAAATTCCTAAACCTTTATTAAATAATTTGTTTAGTCTCTTTCCTATCTGAATCAAATTAGATTCTCTAATTTTCTTATATCTTTCTTCAGCATCTTGATGTCTATCTTTTAATTCTTCTATAAATTCTTCAAAAGTATATTCTCTATATTTATACATTTTGTACATTTGAGCCGCATATTCTAAACCATAAATTGTTTGTAAGTTAAATACCTCTAACATTTTAGAAAATTCTTCTGGTCTAAAATAATAAATATGACCTTGTAGTTTATTAAAACTTCTCATAGTATCTAAATATCCTAATTTAATATTATTTATTATTCTTTCATGATTAAACTCAAAAGTACCTCCTAAATCTTCTGATGGAGAAATAACTTTTACATACAAATCTTTACTTATTGATTTTTTACTAAATCCAACTCCAGCAATATCTAAAATTATGATATTTTTATATCCTTTTTCTATTAACATATTTGATGGAATATTGTCATATAACCCTCCGTCAAAATATTCTTCACCATTTATAATTTGTGGTTTAAATATTGGGAAACATGAACTTGCAAGCAAATAATTCTCCATTTGTTCTTTTGGAATATCATTTTTAAATGCCTTTAAAGGTGTTTTATTTTTTACTGAATATGTAACAAGTCCAAAATCTATATCAGATTTATATAATTTATCCATATCAATATATTTTTTTATCATTTCTCTTAATGGAGTATTATCAATCCCTTTTTGTTTAGTATAATCTGCTGCTAAATTAAATATATTAGATAAATCAAATATATTTTTATTTGCATCTACACCTTCTACTTTCATTATATTATCAATCTTTATATTTTCATACATTTTTACTGTTTGCATATAATCATCTTGCAAAAATAAAGCTCCATTTAATGCTCCAATTGAGGCACCAACAATAGCTTTTACATTTACTCCAATTTCGCATAGTGCCTTCCATGCTCCTACTTGAAATGCTCCTTTTGTTCCTCCTCCTGCTAATACTAATCCAAATTCTTTATCTTCCATAATACTAACATCCTTTCTTATTACAAGACACATTATACCTTTTTTATTATTTTTTTTCAATAGTTTTATTCTATTCGTTTTATATTAAAAGTTACCAGTGGGGACACCCTTGTTACCAATAGGGACACTCATTAATGGTAAAACATAATATTTAAAATAGTTAATTAAAAATATAGATGAATATATTTTAATTAAATTAATATTTTAATATACGTTTTACCATTAATGAGTGTCCCTACTGGTAACAAGGGTGTCCCCTCTGGTAAGTTTTTTTACCAAACATGGGTGTCCCCACTGGTAACTTTTTGTAAATTATTTTACATATTCATTTAGAGGCTTTATTTTATAATTTAATTCTCCAAATTCGCAAGTTGGTACATATCCCGGTTTTGAATTAATAACATCTGGTATTCTGTTTACAACAGATGCACAAGTTAATTCCACTGTTGCTGGTTTTGCAACAACTATTGTTGTTTCTGGTTCACCATAGATTGTCCATTCATTTTTATCAAATTCATCAGGAGCATATACTTTTCCGACACATTCACTTTCTATTGTGATTCCTTCTTCTGTTTCTGTTGTTACAACAGCACTCATTCCAGTAGCATCTCCTGCCTTTACTGTCATTCCTAATGTTGATGAATACAAATCTTCCTTATATGTTTGTGGTACACATTTTTGTCTTTGTGATTTTACTGTTAATCCTAATTTATCACACAACCATCCATTTACATTCCACATATATGATGGTAAATATTCACCACTGTCAATTGTTCTTTTTCTTTCTTCATCACTTATTCTATCTACTGATGCTACTTCTTTATCAAAATCTTCTAAAGATAATCCTGCACCATGTGCTTTTGCTAATGCTATTCCATATTCTTCTACATTATAGCTTGAACTTCCTTTTATTTTTGTGATTTTTTGTGTTGATCCTGCTATTGAAGAAATTAATTGTCCCCAATATATGTCTTGATATCCACTTCCTGTAATTGTACAATTATTCTTTTTTGCTAATTCGTCTATTTTATTTGTTACTCCTGGATTTGAATTTTCAGGATAAAATGCTTCTTCACATGTTGTAATTGCATTTATCCCAAGTTCAGCACATAATATTAACGCATCTTCTACATCCTTAATCAAACTCATTGTTGTTACTATAGCTATGTCTGGTTTTACTTGTTCTAACATTTCTCTTGCATTTTCTGCACTTGTTACAACAACCCCTTTGTTTTCTGTTCCCAATATTTCGCCAATGTCTTTTCCTATTACATTTGGATTTACATCGATTGCTCCTACTATTTCTGCTCCTTTTTCATACACATATCTCATTGTGTATAAACTCATTTTGCCTACTCCATATTGTACAACTTTTACTTTTCTTTCCATAATAACCTCCATTCTGACAATTATTGCCAGTAAATTTTGACATTATAATTGCATTTTTATTTGCAATTTATTTTCTGTTCATATTTTATCAATATTGTTTCCAATTTTCAATATTTTATTTTAATTAATTTTAGTCATTTCTTAAATTTTTATGCCAAAAATAACAAGACAGCATTTGCTGTCCTGTTATTTTTTACATTTACTTTTATTCCTTCAATACAAGGATAACTTTTCTTCCTGAATATGCAGCGGATTCAAAATTCTCCTGTGTAAATATTTTTTTTAAATATTCTTCAATTTCGCTATCATATGCCTGTACCTCTTTATCAAGCATTACTGTAATAATATGATCTCCATTCAAGTCACTCTTCTCAGCAAAGAATTTTCCTTCTTCTAATTTCTTTTCAACTTCTTTGAACATTCGCATTGCACTTTCATATTTTCTTGATGCTTCAGCCTCCCTTTTCTTAACTATTTCAACTATTTCTTCCTTTTTCATTGCCATTTTCAGTGTTCTGATTCCAAGGCTCTCTTTACTCATCATATTGTTATCCTCCTTATGTTGTAAGTTATTTATAAAATAGGTTCTTGACCTCTTATCAATATATATTATATATCAATTATGTAAATTTTTAAATTTTATATTTACAATTTTATACTTTTATGGTAAAATCAAAAAAAGTTTATAAGGAGAGTCAAATATGTCAGATAAAAAAGAAGATAACAAAGAAATTAATATTATTAGTGGTGATGGTTCTAATTTAGATATTTCACCTGTTTATGAACACATTACAGCTGCCAAACCAAAAATTCAAGAAAAAAAGCCTCAAAATATCATAGTTCCTAAAAACAAAAAAGTAAAGCAGAAAAAAAAATAATGTTTTTTTCAAATATTAGCTTATTCTATAAAGAACAAAAGCGGACATTAATAACTTTTGTACTTATTAAAAAATTTTACTAGGATGTTCAGAGAACTTTCCTAGTATATAAATTATCAGGATGGAAAATACCATCCTGTTTTTTATGCGAACTATTTTATGTAGATTTATTAAAGTAAAACATTCTTCTATTTAACAAATTTCCTTTCTAAGAACACTATACTCTGATACATAATAGCTGCAACAACAGCAAGAATTATGACACTTGTCATTACTAAATCAAGTTGAAAAACCTGCCCTCCATATACAATCAAATATCCAAGACCTCCTTTTGACACAAGAAATTCTCCTGATATTACCCCTACTAAAGATAAACCTATATTTACCTTTAAACTGTTAAAAAATGTTGGAATATTTGAAGGAATTACAATTTTAGTTAGTATTTGAATTTTATTTGCATTAAATGTTTTTGCCATCTTTATTTTTTCTTTATCTGTGTATAAGAATCCATTTAAAATTTCAAGTATTGTTACAATTAGTGCAATCGCTAATGCCATTACTATTATTGCAGGCATACCAGCTCCAACCCAAATTATAATTACAGGACCAAGTGCAATTTTAGGTAAACTATTTAAAACCACTAAAAATGGTTCTGATACTTTAGAAATAAATGGAGACCACCATAATATTATTGCAATTATAACTCCAGCAATGCTACCTAATCCAAATCCTATTAATGTCTCTTCACATGTAATTTTTAAGTGCTCTAATAAATTATTTGATGATAAATTCATAAATGTTTTTACTATTCTAGATGGCTGACTAGCTATAAAACTATCTATTATTCCTTTTCTTGCAAGTATTTCCCATAATGCTATAAATACTATCACTATGAGTATTTGTGTAATTAATATTTCAGCTTTTCTTATTTTAATTTTTCTTAAGTATTTTTTTCGCTCATTAGAAATTATTTCTTTCTTATTCATAATTATCACATCACTTTCGATTTTGCATTTATAATCTTGTTATATTTTATGTAAAACTGATTTTTATGTGATATAAATAAAATATAATGAAAGCTGTATAGTTTACACTACTTAATTTCTATAATTCCTGTTCTATATCTATCGATTTACTTTTCTGGATTTCTGAACCAATAACAGGAGAAGGAGTAAATTTATATTTTTCCATAAAAGACTCTTTACTTCTATGGTCATCTAAAAGAACTTGTCCTAAATCATAAATATTAAATCTTGTATAAGTTTCCTCTTCTCGTCCGTTTTTTTCATATAAGTCAAAAATCTGCTCTCCAATCTCATGAATAATAACAATAGGATATTTCAAAAAATCCATATTTAAACTAGATGATTTTTTGAAAACTTTTGGAGCTTTATTTAAAAATTCATAGTCAAGTATCAGGCTTGCTTCCCAATCTCTTGGTCTTTTTCCTTTATCAATTGAATCAACTAGTTCTTTTGTAACTTTTTGTAATTCAATTTTTATTCCCGGTCTATCACCTTTATTATATACTGCTAAAGTTCCTACAAAAGGTGCAGAAAAATACTCTGGTGATACTCTATGTATTACAAATTCCATATTTCTATCTTTTTGTTTTTGTTCTTTCATAAATTTTTTTAATTCCTTTTTATCTGAAAAAGTACCTTGTGGTAAATTTAATTCAGAACCTATTGTACGACCTCCTCTTACTCTCCATAATCTGCTCTTCTCTAACTGTTTTTCATCTAAATTTTCTACTTTATCTACAAATAAACAATCAACTGTTAAATCTGGAAAATTTTTTTGTAAAAATTTTAATCCATCTATTTTTCTCATGCTACTCTCCTTCTACTACATCAAAAAAATCATTTTTGTTTGTCTCTGATAATATATTCGTACCATCCCACCAAAATGTACCATCAACAAAATACCTTCCAATTGGAAAATTTTCTTTTATGTAATATTTATCATATCTATTTAATTCTGATTTTGCTTCAATTTTTTCTATTCTGTTTAAATCAATTTCATCAGCATTTCCATCTGGCATAATTACTTTATACTTGATTTTTCCATTAACTTCTTCATCTGAATTGTTACAAATCTTCATATGAAATGTTGTAAAACTGTCCATACCTTTTATTAATCTTTTGGGAAATATGCTCATTCAAATCAATCCTTTCTATACAAGAAAAGATGGCTTAAATAAAATTGCCACCTTTTCCAAATATCTTATCCGCACATTCTACATGTAAGTATTTTCTTTTTATTATTTGTTTCTTTTTTTACTTGATTTATTTGTTTGTCTTTTACCTCTGTTTTCATTACTTCTTTTTTCATCACGAGCTCCTTTCTAGGTCATAGACCTATTAATTTATATGTATTGCAAAAATTGCAATATTAATAACTATAATAGACATAATGGATCCTCTTCTAGTAATGACTTTTTTAATGCTAATGCTGTAGCTCTACATCCACCACATATCATTTTATATGTACATTTTTGGCATTTTCCTTTTAAATTTTCTTTATATTCTTTTAATGTAATAAATAATTTGTTTTTTTCTAAAATTTCATCTAATGATTTTTCTCTTATATTATCCGCAAACATTGGAATATATGAACAAGCACCTACATTTCCTTTAAAATCAATGTATATAATTTCATCTCCTGCCTCACATCCTGCATAATACTGACTTGCTTCTTCTAAATCTATACCAAAAATTTCCGGAAATATTGGAATTAACAATGGATCTCCTGTTCTAAATTTAATATTTAATTTCTTACATTCTTTTATCAATTCTTTAATTATATTTTTATACTCTCCATTAGATATCATCAAATCTTCACTTGCATTTCCAGTTAATATAACCCTTCTTGTATTAAATTCTTCTGCTCCATTCTTACTGGCTAATTTTAGCACATCTTTTGCATCTTTTATTGTATCTTTTGTTAGTGTATATCTTATTGAAAATTTGACTCCATTTTCTTTTAATATTGGTAAAGTATTAATTACTTTTTGGAATGTTCCTTTTCTGCCTCTAAATTTATCATGTATTTCTTCCATTCCATCTATGCTTATAGATAATCTTACATTTGGATATTGAGCTAATTTTTTTGCTACTTCTTCATTTATCAATGTACAATTTGTTGTTATTACAATATCTTCAAATTTTGTGGCATAATCTAATATTTGAAATATATCTTTTCTTAAAAATGGTTCTCCTCCTGAAAGATTTAGTTTGGTTGTACCGCAATAATACAATTGGGATAACAAACTTTTTGCTTCTTTTAATGTTAATTCTTTTTCCTTTGTATTTTTTTCTAAAACTCTACAATGTTTGCAATTAAGATTACAGTCATCATTTATATCCCATTGAGCAACCATAGGCATAATCTCTGTCCTCCTATTCCAGTTTTTTCCATTTTATATCTATATTTTATATTTGTCAATATTTTCCATTTATTTTTTTCATTAAAATTTCAAATGCTTCTATATGACTTTCTTTAAATTCTCCTTTAGAACATAATTCCTTAACTTTTTCTTCTGGAAACCAATAAACTTTTTCTACTTCTTCTTTCTGTAATAACATTCTTTCTTTATTATAGTCTTTTTTTAAATAATATAAATCATAAAAACATCTATTAATATCATCTCTGGTAGAATACATCAATTGTAGCTCTTGTGGTTTCGCTTCCATTCCTAACTCTTCTTTTATTTCAGATATAATACCAGTTAAACTATTTTCTCCTGATTTTGGATGACCAGATGTAAGTCCATATTCTCCACCTTTTTGTTTACTTCTTTTTTGTATTAATATCTCATCTTTTGAATTTTGAATTAACACTGTTACAACTAATGTATAGTAATTATCTGGTGTTTCTTGTTCCTTTAATATTGTAAATTTCGTATTCTCTTTATATCTATTGTATAAATCTCTTTTTTCCATTGTGACACCTCGTTCTCTACTATATTACAATATACTAAGAATTTCAATATATATTATAATTTGTTTCAGATTTTTATCAGTTTTTTCTACTTTTATATGCTTTTTTCTCCAAGTTCTTTCCACATTAAATTGAAATATTGACTAAATTTAGGATTCTCTCTACAATTTAGTGGAGTTCTATTTTCCATTTCAAAATCTATATTGTATATACTTTTTGCTGTTGCAGGTCTTTCTGATAATACTATTACTCTGTCTGACATACTTATTGCTTCTGGTTGATTTTAAAATAGGCAGTTTTAATCTTTACTTTTGACTAATCTAATATTTAACATTAAATTAGCCCTATATTTTTTCTTTTAAGTTATTTAATTGTTTAAAATTAAAATACAAATCAACTTGTTTATCTTGATGAATTTCAATTTTATTAATAATTACTTTCATAATTTCTGATGTTGCTTTATTTAGACTTAGAAAATTCTGTACAACACTTTTTATTTTTTCGATATCATCTTGTTTTGCTTCTTCTTTTTGTTTTTTTATTTCTATGTATTCGTTTTCTTTTTGCTTTATTTCATTTTTTAATTTCGAAAATAACCTTTCATACATTTCTTCACTTATTTTATTATTTAATTTATCAACATACATTTGATCAATATTGTTATTTATTAATTTTATCTCTTTCTCTAGTTTTTGAAGTATTTTTCCATAATCATATTTTGTCATTCCTTTTTTTACTTCTAATTCTATTTTTTCACTATCTATTTTTTGAAATAAATTTTTAATATAACTAATTATAGTTTCCTCTAAATTAGAATAGCTAAAACCATGTGATGTGCAAAGTTTTAATTTTGAATTTCTTCGATAATTGTTACATACCATATAATAGTTACCATTCTTTTTTCCTCTTACTCCTATTTTGTGTTTGCATTCATAACAAAAAAGTAAACCATCTAATAAAAACATATTTTTCTTTTCATTTCTATTATAGTTTTGAACTATTACCATTTTTTGAACAGCATCAAATATTTTTTTATCTATTATTGGTTCATGTGTATTTTCTACTTCTATCCATTTTTCTTCGGGATTTGTTTTAATTTTTCTATTTTTATAACTTATTCTACTTCTTTTATTTTGTACAGTTGTACCTATATAAACTTTATTTTTTAATATGTTTTTTACAGTTTTATTTTCCCAGAATGTATCTTTATTATATCTTGATTTATTAGCAGTTAGAATGTTATTACTATTTAAGTAGTCTCTTATTACCCCAACTTGATTTCCTGTAAATGCCATATTAAAAATATTCCTTACGATTTGAGCCTCTGGCTCATAAATTATTAATTTATTTTTATCTGTTAAGTCTTTTGCGTATCCAAGTGGCGTTTTTCCTCCTACCCATTTCCCCTGTTTTTGCATAGTGTGAAGTGCTGTTCTAATTTTCTTTGATAAATCTTTAGAATACATATCATTTAATATTGATTTAAATGGTGCTATATCATTATTACCATTTGATGCTTCAAAAGTGTCTATCCCATCTGTTACAGAAACATATCTTACATTATTTCCTGGAAACCATTTTTCTATATATTCTCCTGTTTCTATATAATCACGACCTAAACGAGATAAATCTTTTGTTACAACCATATTAATTTTTCCATTTTCTATATCTTTTATCATTCTTTGAAAATCTGGTCTATTAAAATTTGTTCCAGTAAAGCCTTGATCTATATATGTATCTATTAATTGATACTTCCATCCTAATTTTTGTACATATTCTGTTAGTAACGTTCTTTGATTTTTTATACTTTCACTTTCATCATATCCTCTATCTACATCTTCTTTTGATAGCCTTATATAAATTGCTACCTTATATATTGTTTTTTCTATTTGTTCAAGCATTGTTCCTCCCTTCTATGCTTGATAAAAACAATTTGAATTTAATTTTTATTATATCTTATTTAGAGCAAAATTTTAATGCTCAAAAATATCTTTCTTTAAGATATTAATTATTAAGTGTTTTATTACTCCCTCTAATTCTTCACCTCTTTCATCGAAGTATATATTGATTTTGAAAGTTTCACTCATATTAATTCACTCTCCCTATACTATATATACATCTGTTTTCTTATAAAAATTCTCTCTTATATTAAAATTTATTTTTGATTTTTTTAGTATGTCCGTATCTGTTCATAAATAGTTCTAGGGTAGCTATGCGATAGTTTTCACTATCACACACCTACCCTAGTTAGTAAAATATGTCATCCATTTTGTTCAAAAGCATTGGTATTACTACTTTTTCTGATTATAAAAAATGTCCAATTCAGAAATTTATTTTACTCAAAGATTTGGACATTTTTAGCCCACACGTAATATCAATTAAAACTATTAAAATGTATTATAAATTTTTCATCTCACTTTTTGATTTCTATTTATTTTCTTTTAGTGCTTTTTACCTCTCTGTTGTGTTGATTTCTTTGCTTTCTATCTGTAATATTAATGTTTCTTAATTCATCATAAATTTCCTCACAATTGTCTATCAATATATTTTGATATGATTTTATTTTATTTATTACATCATTTACTTTAACCACCTTATTAGATTTAATTTTCAATTTTGCATTACCCGACATACAAATTATTGATATAAATTTTTTTTCGTTTAACTTCAAAACTTCTTGCAAAGCTTTTATATGTCCATAATTTTGATGTACAGGATTATTTATATACAATCTGTTTTTTCCTGCTTTCATACACCATTTCTTGTCATAATCATTTCCGGTTATATAACCATCATATTGTTTTGTTTCTATTACAAATATCCCAAATTTAGAAATAACAACATGATCTATTTGATGTGTTTTCTTATCTTCCGTTCTAATCATTAAATCATTTATAATTAAATACCCTTTTCCTAATTTCTTTAATTCTTTTTTTGTCCAATATTCACCAGCTCTACCTACTATTTGTTTATAAAATAATAAACATGTTATTCCTACTATTATAACTATCCAAAATAATGGGTTTTTTAAAAATATTTCTATTATTAATGAATTCATTACATCTTGCATGTGTTTTCCCCCTTTAATACTACTTTATAATATATTCATAAATTTTATTTTTACTCCAATCATCATTATCTTCTAATTGCTTTTTAAACTTTTCTAATCTATCATTACTTCAACTTCTTTATATCTTCTCCCATTATTTCTAGATAATCTTTTTCTGCTTGTGTTAAATGATTTCTCATATATTTATCATATTCTTTATGTGCTTTCTCTAATGCTTTTTCATGAGATATTGTCCCAGCTCCTTCTAATATATCTTTATGAGTCATAGTTAAAAATCCATTTAGTTCTTTTACCCAGTCTTTCATTGTCATCGCATGCATATTTAAAGCATTAATCTCTGCAACATCTAAATATGCTGACACCATTCTATTTAATAAATCCAATTCTTTTTCACTCAAATAATTTTTAGCAATTTCTGTTTCTGCTCTTGTAGGCATATTTCCTTTAAAGTTTGTTAATCCTATATTTTCTTTTTTGCTATCCACTCTATTAAATATTACTTCTGCTGCTGTGTTACCATGAACGGCATAGTGCATTTTGTTTTGAACTGTTTTGAAAAATTCTCTTGTTTGCTCATTTTTAGCATCATAATCTACACTTGTAGCATAAATATCCAATATTTTTCTCCAAAATACTTTTTCTGATGAACGTATATCTCTAATTTTTTCTAAAACCTCTTCAAAGTACGTTCCTCCTCCATTGTTTTTGAATCTTTTAACATTAAGGTTATACCCTTTTATTAGATATTCTTTAATTAATTTATTTGCCCATATTCTAAATTGCGTGCCTCGAACTGATTTGACTCTATATCCCACTGCTATAATTAAATCCAAATTATAAAATTTTGTTTTATAGTTTTTTCTGTCTTTAGCAGTTAGTAAGGAATCCTTACTAACTGTTTTTTCTTGTAGTTCTCCATCTTCAAAAATATTTTTTATATGCATTGTTATATTGTTTCTAGTTGTTTCAAATAATTCGGCCATTGATTTTTGAGTAAGCCATACATTTTCTTCTTCTAATCTCACTTCAATGTCAACTTGTCCATCATCTGTTGTATACATTATAAAATTATTTCGCTCATTTAATTCATTGTCCATTATGTAAAACTCCCTTCAAAGTTTATTTTCTATCTGATTACCTTTTAAATATCTATTATAATTTTACGACAAACGTTTGTTTTTGTCAATAGTTAAAAATATTTTTCAAAATTCTTTCAAACTCTGAAATTTATATATTTTTTATACATTCAAATTGTTTTTATCACACATACTGTCTACTTTGAAATCTACCTTCTGATATATCGTGTGTCACCATCAAAGCAGTAATATTTTCAGCTTTTAGAATCTTAAAAATATCTTCAGTAACCATTAGTCTAGTTTGATAATCCAAAGCAGAAAAAGCCTCGTCTAACAATAAAATATTAGGACGAATTGCAAGAGTTCTAATAAGAGCAGCTCTTTGCCTCATCCCACCAGAAAGTTGTGTAGGATATTTATCTTTAAACTCGTACAATCCATATTTTTTTAATAATTCCTCTACATATTTTCTATTTTCTGCTGTATTATCATTTTGAATTTCTAAACCTAATAACACATTTTTATATATTGTTCTCCATTCTAAGAGATTGTCTTTTTGCAACATATATCCAATCTTTCCATTTATATAAATTTCTCCTGATGTTTTACTTTCAAGTCCAGAAATTATTGATAATAATGTTGACTTTCCACAGCCGCTTGGTCCTATTATACTTACGTATTCTCCTTCTTTTACATCAAAACTTATATTTTTTAGTGCTTCAATTTCTCCATTTTGTGCTTGGTATGTTTTGCAAATATTTTTTACTTCTAATATTTTTTTCATATTCAATACCTCCATTTATATATCTTATGAAAAAAACAAGAATACGCCACCAATGACGTATTCTTTGAATTTATTTTGATATTAAATTACAAATTAAATTACTAATTTCTGTAGGATTTTCAATAGGTAATCCTTCAATTAATCTTGCTTGAGAATATAAAACTTTTGTATAATCTTTTAGTCCATCTTTATCCTTTTCATATAAATCTTTTAATTTATTTACAATTGGATGATTTTCATTAATTTCTAGAATTGTTTGTGCTTTAATATTTTCATTATTATTAGGCATTGCATTTAATGTTTTCTCCATACCTATAGAAACTGCTCCTTCACTTGTTAAACAAACTGGATGATTTTTTAATTTATGTGTAAATCTTATATTTTGAACTTCTGAATTTATAGCTTCTTTCATAACTTCAAACATAGATTTATTCTCTTCATTAACTTTTTCTAATTCTTCTTTTTCTTCTTTAGATTCTAAATCTATATTATCTGCACATACATTAGCAAATTTCTTTCCTTCATATTCTTGTAATACTTGCATTACAAATTCGTCAACATTTTCAGTTAAATACAAGATTTCATACTCTTTATCTTTTATTCCATCTACCTGTGGTAACATATCAATTTTATCTACTGATTCACCAGAAGCATAATAAATAGTATCTTGTCCTTCTTTCATTCTTGAAACATATTCACCTAATGTTACAAGTTTTTTTTCTGTTGAAGAATAGAACATTAATAAGTCTTTTAATTTGTCTTTGTCCATTCCATAATTGTTATATGTTCCATATTTTAATTGCATTCCAAATGTATTGAAGAATTTTTCGTATTCTTCTCTATCATTTTTTAACATATTCTGTAATTCTGATTTTATCTTGTTTTCAAGATTTTTTGCTATAATTTTTAGTTGTCTGTCATGTTGTAACATTTCTCTTGAAATATTTAAAGATAAATCTGGACTGTCAACTAATCCTTTTACAAAGCCAAAGTAATCTGGTAAAAGTTCACTACATTTATTCATTATAAGTACACCATTTGAATATAATTGAAGTCCTTTTTCATATTCTTGTGAATAGTAATCATATGGTAAATGTGATGGTATATATAATAATGCATTATATGTAAATTGACCTTCTACTGATGAATGAATTACTTTTAATGGTGGCATAAAGTCATTAAATTTTTCTGTATAAAAACTATTGTATTCTTCCTTTGTTACCTTGCTTTTTTCTTTTTTCCAAATAGGAATCATACTGTTTATAGTTTCTGTTTCTACATGTGTTTCATATTCATCTTCTGTTCCTTCTTTTTTATGTTTATGCTCAATGTCCATTTTTATTGGATGTCTTATATAATCTGAATATCTTTTAATTAATTCTTGAATTTTATATTGTTCTAAGAATTCGCTATATTTTTCATCCTCATTGTCTTCTTTTATGTGTAATGTTATTGTTGTGCCTACATCTTGTTTATCACATGGCTCTATTGTATAGCCTTCTGCTCCTGTTGATTCCCATTTATGTGCTTGTGCTTCATCAACTGATTTGCTTTCAACTGTTACTTTGTCACTTACCATAAATGCAGAATAAAATCCTACACCAAATTGTCCTATTATATCAATGTCTTCCTTTTTCTCATTAGCTTCTTTAAATGCTAAAGATCCACTTTGAGCAATTGTTCCTAAATTGTTTTCAAGTTCTTGTTCTGTCATTCCACATCCATTATCTTTTATGATAATTTGTCTTTTATCTTTATCTACTTCTATTTTGATTTCTAGTTTTGATGTGTCAATATCTAAATTTTGATCTGTTAATGAACGATATGCTAGTTTATCTATTGCATCACTTGCATTTGAAATCAACTCTCTTAGAAAAATCTCCTTATTTGTATATATTGAATTTATCATTAAATCTAATAGTCTTTTAGATTCTGCTTTAAATTGTTTTGTTTCCATAATAAATACACTCTCCTTTGCTATTGCCTATTATATATCTATATTTTAGCAATGTCAATAAGAGAGTGCCAATTTTTATAAATTTTTTATCATATCATCTAACGTATGCCATGCAAGCAATGCACATTTAACTCTTGCTGGCATATTTGATACATTTTTAAATGCAATAGCATCTTCTAATTTTTTTAATTGTTCTTCATCAGATATTTCTCTTTTTATCATTTCTATAAATGTTTTTATAATTTCTCTTGCTTCTTCTATTGTTTTGCCTCTTAATGTATCTATCATTATTGAAGTTGAAGCTTGTGAAATTGCACAACCATGTCCTGTGAATGCCATATCTTCTATTTTATCTCCATCTAATTTTAATTCTAATGTTATTTCATCTCCACAGTTTGGATTATGTCCTATTTCTGAATAATCTGCTCCTTCTAACTTTTTCTTGTTATATGAATTCATACTATGTTCCATTATTAAATCATTATATACATCTGTTAAATCTTCCATCATTTTACCTTTCTTTCTTGACATATTTTTTTTGATGTGTTAATATATATTTATAAAAAGATAAAGAGGTTAGACCTCTTCATCTAATTGTGTTTTGTTATGAGATTTATCCTCGTTTGGGTAAATCTCAATTTTTCTTTTCTCAGAACTATATTTGAATATGTACTTGTTTCTAGAACAAATATGTATCAAAAATCCTATTCCTCCAAAAGAAATTAATTTCATCAATAGATGCTCTATTAATTCCATAGTAGAGACACCTCCTTCTTTTGTAATTTACATTTAAGCTTTAATTAGCATAAATGCATAGATTAGCAAGCATATAGCATAATCAGTTGCTCACCAATCTATGCACTTATGCCAGAATTCGGCACTCATCTATTTAAACACACTATATGGATTATATCATTACTGGTAGTAATTGTCAATATTTTGTCAAACATTTTTTCGTAATTTGCTATAGAATAATGTTTTATTTTATAAACTTCTTAAACATATCATATGCTTTATTCAAAGCATGAATAAGTCTATCTACATCTTCTCTTGTATTGTAAAAATAAAAACTTGCTCTGCATGTTGAATCAATCCCTAAAAATCTCATAAGTGGCTGTGCACAATGATTTCCTGAACGTACACAAACATTTTCTGAATCTAAAATACTTGCAACATCATGTGGATGTACTCCTTTTATATTAAATGAAATTACACTTGAATGATTTTCAACATTTGGAGTTAAATATAATGTTAAGTAATCTAATTTAGCCAATTCTTGTCTTGCATATGATACTACATCATTTTCAAGTTCTTGTATTTTATCATACCCAATTTTTTGAATATAATCAATTGCCACACCTAACCCAATAACTCCTTCTACATTTTGTGTTCCTGCTTCAAATTTGTTTGGTAATGGTGCAAATGTTGTATCTTGTTCATAAACATATTCGATCATATCTCCACCCATTAAAAATGGTGTCATTTTGTTTAAAATTTCTCTTTTTCCATATAATACACCTATTCCTAAAGGTGATAACATTTTGTGTCCTGAAAATACTAGAAAATCTGCATCTAAATCTTGTACATCTATTTTCATATGTGGAATGCTTTGTGATGCATCTACAACTACAATAGCACCTTTTTTATGTGCATATTTTATAATTTTCTTTACATTATTTATTGTTCCTAAAACATTTGAAATATGAGTAATTCCAACTATTTTTGTTTTATCTGTAATTTTATTTTCAATTTCTTCGTCTGAAAGTTCGAAATTTTCGTTAATGTACATATAGTTTAATTTACTTCCTGTTGCTTTTGTCATTTTTTGCCATGGTACTAAATTTGAATGGTGTTCCATTATAGAAATCACTACTTCGTCATCTTTTTTTAAGTTGTCCATTCCATATGAATATGCAATTAAATTTAAACTTTCTGTTGCATTTTTTGAAAATATTATTTCTTCTCTATGTTTTGCATTTATAAATTTTGCAATTTTTGTCCTTGTGTTTTCATATTCTTCAGTTGCTTCTATGCTTAAAGAATATGCTCCTCTATGTGGATTTGCATTGTTTTTTTCATAAAACTCTTCTACTGCTTTTATTACTTGTACTGGTTTTTGTGTTGTTGCTCCACTGTCTAAATATGCTATATCTCGATTTTCTAATAATGGAAAATCTTTTTTTATTTCTTCTACTTTCATTTAGAAATCCTTTCTTTTTATTTTACATTTATTTGTAACCTATCTTTCAAAAACAATCTCTTTTTTTAATAATCTTTTTTTCATCTTTTCAAATGCTTCTACTGCATCTTTCCTTATATACGGATATTCTTGTAAATAATCTTGATCTTCATACCTTGTTTCAATATCATCTAAATCAATTAACTTTACATCAAGGTCATTTTTTCTAACTAATATATTATCTTCTTTTATATCCCTTGGAATAATTCCATTTTTATATAAATCTGCCAAAAGACTTGCACTCTTATCCAAAATCAATTTTTGTTCATTCTTATGTAAGTCTAAAAAAACGGTTCCCAGCTTATCATATCCTTTATAATTTTCAAGAAAAACACCTATAGGATATCCTTGATATATTGCAGTTCCTTTTATTAATGTTCTTGATTGAGTTTGTTGTAATTGCTGTATTTTTTCCTCAATAATTTGTATTCTTTTTTTATCTAATATCTTCATTTTAATCATTTGATTTTCTACTTCTATTCTATTATTAATCTCTTCATCTATTTTAGCAATATTTCTAGAATTGTATGTTTCAAAAATATCTTTATAGTAAATTTTCAATAAAGTATTATCGTCATATTCTACTATTAATCCATAAGACCCTTGACCTATGACTTTACTTTTAAATAGTAAATTTTGTAGTTCCTCTTTATTTAAATTCTCTGTTTTCATATAATCTCCATAATTTTTAATCTAATCTCTTATCAATCTCACTTAGAATCTCATTTTTCAATTCTTCATCAGTAATTCTTTCAATAATCTTATTAAACTTAGATTTAACAATTAATTTAACAGCTTCTTTATAACTAATACCTCTAGTCATAATGTAAAATAACTGTTTTTCATCAACTTTTCCAGAAGCAGTTGAATGATTACCTTCTACATCTTCTTCAGTACATAAAAGCATTGGTAATGCAATAGATTTAGCCTTATCAGATAAAAGCATACAATATTCATTTTCATTTCCTTTTGCTTTTTTAGAACCTTTTTTGAAATCAATAGTTCCTTTAAAGTTCTTCTTAGCTTTGTCTTTTAAAGCTCCTTGTACATCAATATCTATATTAGTTTTTGTTCCTCTTAATTCTGCAATATAATTAATATCTTTTCTTTGTTCACCAATACCTAAATAGATTGATTTCAAATCATTATCTGCATTTTCTCCAATTATGTTTGAATAATAATTAGAAATGCTAGTTTTTCCACCAATATCAATAATTGTATAATTCACTTTTGAATTTTTTTCTAATCTATTTTCTATTGCTTCAAAATTATCAGAATTTTCATTTAATAGATTTACAATTGTTACATTAAGTTTTGCATTTTCATTTGCAATTGCTCTAATGATACCATTGTGTAAACATTTTTGTGATGTTTGAGATTTATATTCAATAATTACATTTGTATCACCATTTGCAACTATTTCTATTTGATTTATTAAATTCAAATTATTATCATCAAAATTATATCTTATTCTAATATTTTCTTTTTTGTTGCTTGTTTGTATTTTTATTTTGCTATTTGCAGTTTCATAATTTAATTCTTCTAAAATTTTTCCTGTACCATAAGTTAGTGGTGTATTTGAAACATCAATATCTATAATACTTTTGTCATTAATAATCTCTACATTTTTAAATTCAGCAATCTTTTCTGGCAAATCAAGTTCAACTTCTATATTATTTATCTTAAAATTTCTTGCTGTTCTAACTGGTGTATCATTTACTTTTAATTTCTCCATTATCCAATTGCCCCCTCTAACTCTAGATTTATTAAATTGTTCATTTCAACTGCATATTCTACTGGCAATTCTTTTGAAATTGGATATGCAAATCCTCTTACAATCATTGCTTTTGCATCTTCTTCTGATAACCCTCTTGACATTAAATAAAATATTGCTTTATCACTGATTTTTCCTATTTTAGCTTCATGTGAAAATTCTACTTCATCTGTTCTAATGTCATTAACAGGTATTGTATCAGATCTTGAAATATCGTCTAACATAAGTGATTCACAACTTACACTACATTTTGAATTTTTGGCATTCTCATTTATTCTTACTAATGCTCTATAAGTACATGCTCCACCATCTTTAGAAATTGATTTTGAATTTACTACTGATGATGTATTTGGTGCATTATGAATTACTTTAAATCCTGTATCTAGGTCTTGTCCTCCACCTGCAAATGTAATTCCAGTATATTCTGTTTTTGCATTTTCACCATTTAATATACTCATTGGATATAACATAGATACTTTTGACCCAAATGAACCTGTTACCCAGTCTATTTGTGCATTTTTTCCTACAATTGCCTTTTTAGTATTTAAGTTCATCATATTTTTTGACCAATTTTCTATTGTTGAATATCTTAAATATGCATTGTCTTTTACATATAACTCAACACATCCTGCATGCAAATTTACTTTATTATATTTAGGAGCAGAACATCCTTCTATAAAGTGTAGACTTGCACCTTCATCTACTATTATTAATGTGTGTTCAAATTGACCTGATTCTGGTGAATTTAGTCTAAAATATGATTGTAATGGAATATCTAACTTCACTCCTTTGGGTACATATACAAATGAACCTCCTGACCATACAGCTGCATGTAATGCGACAAATTTATGGTCACTTATTGGAACACATTTCATAAAGTGTTCTTTTACTATTTCAGGATAATCTCTTACAGCTGATTCCATATCTGTATAGATTACTCCTTGTTTTATTAAATCTTCTTTCATACTATGATATACTACTTCTGAATCATATTGAGCTCCAACTCCTGCTAATGATGTTTTTTCTGCTTCTGGTATTCCTAATTTATCAAATGTGTCTTTTATTTCTTCTGGCACATCTTCCCATGAACTATTTAAATTTGTTTTTGGTTTTACATATGTTGCTATTTCATCCATTTTTAATTCTGACAAATCTGGTCCCCATGTTGGAAGTTCTAACTTTTCGTATATTTCTAATGCTTTTAGTCTTATTTCTAACATCCAATCTGGTTCATTTTTTCTTTTTGATATTTCTTCTACTATTTCTCTGTTTAGACCTTTTTGCATCTTGAATTCATAGTCATCCTGATTTTTTATGTCATATATATTTCTATTTATTTCATCTATTTGAGTTTTAGCCATTAGTTTTTCCTTCCTTTATTTTTTATATTGTGCATATCCAGTTTCTTCAATTTCTTCAGCTAATTCAGCAGTTGAAGTTTTAACAATTTGTCCATTTACTAAAACATGCACATAATCAACTTTTAAATGGTTTAATATTCTTGTATTATGAGTAATAATCAACACTCCATTATCATCATTTTTAAACATTTCAATACCTTTTGAAACAATTTTAATAGCATCTACATCAAGACCTGAATCTGTTTCATCTAATATTGCAAGTTTTGGATTTAATACAAGCATTTGTAAAATTTCATTTTTCTTTTTCTCTCCACCAGAAAAACCAACATTTAAATTTCTTTCAATTAATTTTGGATTCATACTTAATTCTTCTGAATATTTTTTTACAGTATCTTTAAATTCAAATATTTTAACTGGTTTCTCTGTCACTTTATTTTTGGCGTATTTTAAGAAATTCATTGTTGAAATTCCGGGTATTTCTTCTGGTAATTGAAATGACATAAAGATTCCTTTTTTAGCAATTTGGTCTGTGCTTAAATCATTTATATTTTCACCTTCAAATTCTACTGACCCACTTTTTTTTGTATATTGTGGATTATTTAAGATAACATTTGCAAGTGTTGATTTTCCAGCACCATTTGGTCCCATTATTACATGAACCTCTCCTTTTTTTATATTTAAGTTTAAACCTTTCAAAATTTCTTTTTCTCCTGCATTAACATGTAAATCTTTTATTTCTAATAATTTGTCACTCATTTTCTTATTCCTTTCTTGCTTTTGATGTTCTTTTAATACAACATCTACATTTCTCTTGATTTATATCATAATTACAATCTAAACTCTTTAGCCCCAAAACCTTATGAACATATTTAGCCAATTTGTTTGTTGTATCATCTTCAATAACTGACTTTATTCTTTCAGCCTCAGTTTTAGCTTGTTCTTCTTCTAAATTTAAAACTTCTTTTAAAAATATATAAACTATATCATATGTTTCTAATATTTTTTGAGCTAGATTTTCTCCATCTTCTGTTAATTCTATTGTTCCATAAGTTTCATAATTTATTAGTTTTTCTTCTTTTAAATTATTTAGGGCTTTATTTACACTTGGTTTTGAACAATTCATTTTGTTGGCAATATCTGTTACTCTAATATTTCCATTTTGTTTTTTGAGTACATACATTGTTTTTAAATATTCTTCTAGAGATTTAGTTATCATGTACTTCTCCTTTTTACATCTTTGTTAACTTTGGTTAACATTATAATATATATGTATATGTTTGTCAAGGCTAACAATAAAATTTATTAGTAGTTACCAGTAGGGACACCCTTTAATGGTAAAAACTTAGTATTTAAAATAATTAATTAATAAATATAGTTGAATACATATTAATTAAATTAACATTTTTAATATACTTTTTACCATTAAAGGGTGTCCCTACTGGTAACTTTTTTAACCACTTAGGGGTGTCCCCACTGGTAACTACTTAATTACAACCATTCATGATATTTCTTTATGTATGCTTTCTTTATAAAGCTAACTATAACAAAATATCCAAAGACCAATCCTACCAAATATAAATAATATACTGGTGGTAAAATTACAAAATTAAATGATTTCACACCATGTAATATAATTGGAGTTATAATTGTTAATATTCCGGAAAACAATGTCAGTATCATTAATTTCTTTGAAGCATTTGACTCTATAAATGGCTTTTTACTTGTTCTTACATTATAGATTATCATTAATTCTGTTATTAAACATGTTACGAACCATGCTGTTTGGAAATATGCTTGTTTTTCTATTCCATTGTATCCCAAAATAAACCAGAATATAATGAATGAAATTACATCTATTAATGAACTTGTTATTCCCATAACTTGCATGAATTTTGATATTCCTTTTGTATTCCATTTTTTAGGTTTTCTCAAAAATTCTTCATCAACATTATCATATGGTATTCCTATTTGTGAAAAATCATATATGAAGTCTTGTATTAACATTTGAATTGGTAGTAATGGTAAAAATGGTAGAAAAATACTTGCTATCATTATACTAAATACATCTCCAAAGTCTGAACTTAATGCCATTTTCATGTATTTTATAATGTTTCCATATACTTTTCTTCCTTCAATTACTCCATCATAAATAACATTCAAATTTCTTTCAAGTAAAATTATATCACTTGCTTCTTTTGCAATATCTGTTGCTGTATTTACTGATATTCCTATATCAGCTTTATGTAATGATGGTGAATCATTTACTCCATCCCCCATATATCCAACTACATGTCCATTGTTTTTATATGTTGCTACAACTCTTTCTTTTTGTAGAGGATTTAACCTTGCAAAAACATCTACTTCTTCAACTCTTTTTGAAAGTTCTTCATCTGTTAATTTGTCAATATCTGTTCCTAAAAGGATATCATTTCCATTCAATCCAGATAAATTACAAATGTTTTTAGTTGCATATGGGTTATCACCTGTTAATATTTTTGTTTTTATTCCTATTTTACGTAATTTGTTTATTGTATTTGCAACTCCTTTTTTAGGAGGATCTAGAAATCCTATGAATCCAATAAATGTCATATCTCTCTCATAAGAACTATCTAGCACATCTACACCTGGATAATCTCTTTTTTCTGCCAATGCTATAACTTGCATTCCTGTTTCAGCAAGTTCCTTTGCTTTCGCTTCTACTTTTTCTATTATCTCTTGAGTAATCTCTTCTAATTTTCCATTTCTTTTTACTTTAGTACAGCTTTTTATTACCTCTTCCAATGCTCCTTTTGTAATCATTCTATATTGTGAACCTTTTTTTACTATAACACTCATTTTCTTTCTATCATAGTCAAATGGTATTTCATCTATTTTTTCGTATTTTTCAATTTTTTCTTCTATTTGATGTTCTTTTCCATATACAAGAATTGCTCTATCTACTAAATTTTTCATTCCAGTCCCATAAAAACTATTTAGATATGCATACTCAAGTATATTCATATTTTCTTTCCCTTCAATATCAATATATTTTTGAAGTGTTATTTTATCTTCTGTTAATGTGCCAGTTTTATCTGTGCATAATATATCTATTGCTCCCAAATTTTGAATTGATTCTATCCTTTTTACTAATGTTTTCTTTTTAGCTAATGATTTACTTCCTTTTGTTAAGTTTACATTTACTATCATTGGCAACATACTTGGAGTTATTCCAACTGCAACTGATAATGCAAACAAAATTGCATCATTAAAGTTTCCTTTTATTACTCCATCAATGATTAACACCGCAAAACATACTACTATCATATATTTAATTAGCATATTTGTGATATTTTTCATTCCTTTTTCAAAATTTGTACTTTCTTTTTTTACATCAACTTCTTTTCCCATTTTGCCTAAATATGTTTTAAATCCTGTTTTGATTACTACAGCTGTTGCCTTTCCACTAATAACACTTGCTCCCATTAGGCAAATATTTTCAATATCAAATATTTCTTTTGTTTCACTTGCTGTTACTTTCTTTTCTATCGGTGCACTTTCTCCTGTGAATACTGATTGATTAATAAATAAATCTTTACTTTCGATAATTTTTACATCTGCTGGAATTATTGCACCTGCATTTAATTTTATAATATCTCCCAATACAACATCTTCTACTTTAATTTCCTGTTCTTTATTATCTCTTAATACATTTGTTTTTGATGTAATTCTATTTTTTAATTGCTTGTTAAACTTATACACTGAATAATCTTGCACAAATCTTATATTAGCACTAATAACCGCTATTGCAACAATAATTGCTGAGCCAAGCTTGTCGCCTAAGCAGAAGTTTATTATTGCTAAAAATAATAGTATGATAATAAATTGGTCTTTAAATGAATTTATATAAAAGTAAAACCAACTTTTGTTGTCTTCTTTTACTACCTTGTTTTTTCCATTTTTTTCTAATCTAAAATTCGCTTCCTTAGTGGTAAGTCCACTATTTTCATCGCTCTTATATTCTTCTAAAGTTTCACTTACTGTTAATTGTGATTCTTTTATATATTCTGCTAACTCTTCTGTGTCATTTGCTTTTAATAAATTCTTTTTTGCTTTTTTTATATCGAATATTTGAATCATTTGTATTCCTCCTAAGATTTATTTTAATTTTCTAATCTTTGCTACAAAAAATCCTTCATAATTTTCTGTTGGGCAAACAGTAATTGTCCCCTCGATTTTGCTTGGTAAGGTAACAATTTCCGTTAAATTTATAGGTTCTATTTCTGCATTTGCTTTTATTAGCACTTTTTCCAGTATCTCTTCATTTTCTTGTTTTAAAATAGAACATGTAGAATATACCATTTCTCCACCTGGTTTTAATATTTTCAATGCTTTTTTTAATAATTCTTCTTGTATTTTTGAAGATCTTTTTATTAATTCTTCATTAAAGTTTTTATCAAATATGCTCATTGTACCACTTCCACTACACGGTGCATCTAAAAGAATCTTGTCAAAAGAAAAGAAATCGCTTAATTTCCTTGCATCCTCTAACATTACATTTACACAGCCTACTCCTTGTTTTCTCAAATTGTATTTTAATCTTTCTGCTCTTATTTTGTTTTTTTCAACAGCTGTAATAAAAGCTTTGTTATTTGTAAGTGCTGCCATTTGAGTTGTTTTTCCTCCTGGCGCTGCTGCCATATCTAATATATTTTCACCTTCTTTAGGTTCTATTATTATTGGTGGCAACATTGATGATAAACTTTGTAAATATATTCCACCTTTTTCATATATCTCAAGTTTTCTAATTTCTTCTTCTCTTGCATTTTTTATAATTAGTGCATCTCTATTCCATTCTACTTCTTGAAATTCTATTTTAGCTTGATTTAAACATTCTTTTATTTTCTCTTTTGTGTTTTTTATTGTATTAATTCTTAATGTTACATTCCTCTGTTCTTTATATCCATTAATTATTTTATTAGTTATTTCATTATTATATTGTTTTTGCAACATTTCTTCTAAGAATTGCGGTATTTGCATATTACTAATCACTTCTCTTTCACTACTATTTTAGCATACTGCCCAAAAAATCACAAGATAAATTTATATTTCTATATAATGATTAATATAAAGAAAGAGAAAACTTATAAATTTAAAGTTTTCTCCTTTTATCCTTATTATTGTTCTTGTTCTCCTGAATCTTCACTTCTTTTATCATGATTTTGTTCTGGATGTTTCTTTCCATTCTCAATTGCTTGGTATTGTTGATCTAATATATCAGAAATTGCTTTTGCAGCATCTAATTGTTTCTCCATTGGCAACCTTCTTATTTTAGTTCCTATATCTGATATTGCTAAATCTAATTCTTGTTGTTCTTTTGGTTTATTTACCTTTAATTGCTGTATAAAACCACTTACAGCTTTCTCTCTATCATTGGATTTCATTTTTCCTAGCATCCTCTGTAAATTTTCTAATTCTCCTATAGAGTCACCCCTTAGCTGTTTCTCAACCATTTTTATGTCATCTTCTCCAATTTCTATTTGATGTCCTGGTTTTTTTACCGCATTTACAAAAATTCTTATTTCTTCTTCATTCAAATTCTTCAAAGCATCTATTTGAGGTATACTAATATCACCTATTTCTTCAAAATTACTAGCCACTTCTTTTGCAATATTTTCTAGTATTTTTCCTTTTACCATTTTCTTTCTTTCTGCATTATATCTATAATATTCTTTCTCATCTTCTTCATATTCTGCTTTAGCTTTTTGATATTCTGTTTCAACTAAAGCTGGTAAGTCTTCTTCAAGCATCTCTGTTGCAGGCATGATTTTCATAAGTGTTGGAAGTTTTGGTCCTCCAAATTTCATACAATCAATTGCTACTTTTTTTGCAACAATTTGTTTCAATCTCTCACTTATTTTCTCCGTTTTTCTCTCTATATTTAATTTACTTATATCGCCTACTAAAATTGCGTCATTTATACCCTCACAATTATCATAAATTTCATCTAATTTAGAAATTATATTTTTTTCTTTATCTTGTTCTCTCTTTATTTGTTCTTCTCTTACTTTTCTTTCTATTTCGGCTTGTTGCTCTTTTTGTACTTCTTCATCTGGTATTTGTTCTGCAAGCTTTTGTGCTGTAACTGGACTTACAGGTGCCTCTTGTATAATTTCTGTTATTGCATCTGATGCAAGATCAACTTTTTTTACAGCTTCTACTGTTGCCTTTTCAGATTTGATATCTGGCATTTGTTTTATTATTTCAACCAAACTATTGTCTGATAACGCCGTCTTTTCTTGAACCATTTTCAAGAATTCTCCTACCGGCATTTCTGGATGAGTTTGAATTGTATCAATTACAATATTCATTGCTTTTTCATTAGCTTCTTTTTGTGATTCACTTTTTTCATACACATTTTGTACTGCAACTACACCTTGCTCTAATCTCTTTTGTTCCTTGTCAACTTTAATGTTAAAATTTGGCATAACTTTTCTTACTAAATCTGCTAATTTCATTTGTATCACCTTTCCTTCTATAATAAACGTCCCTTATATAATTATAAACATTTATTTTTTATTAGTCAACAAAATTTTTCAATGTTTTTTCTCTTTTTTCATAATCTTTACAATATGGACATCCTCTACATTCACTGTTTCCAAGCTTTTTTCGTTTCAATATAATAAATACAATTAAACTAATTATACTTAAAGCAATTATATTAAAAAAATTAAGTATTCCATTTTCAATTATAGTTCCTATTTGATATACAATTGTTGCCAAACACCATGCAAATACTATTTGAAAAGTTACTACCTTCAATATTTTTTTATTTTCACCAAGCTCTCTTTTCATAGCGCCTATTGCCCCAAAGCACGGTGCACTAAACAGATTAAACACCATAAATGCATATGCTGATGAAGCTGTAAAAAAATCAAATATTCCACTTTTAAAAATCTGACTTTCCTCCACTGTATCTTCTGCTAATCCGGCTATTACTGACATTGAAGATATTACTTGTTCTTTTGCAACTAAGCCTTGAATTGCTGATACTGTTGCTCCCCAACTGTTTGTCCCAATCATTGGATAGAATATCCAAGATATTGTTTTTCCTAATCTTGCTAATATGCTATTTTCTATATTTACACCATATTCAAATTTCAGTGAAAATGACAACAAAAACCATATTACAATTGAACAAATTAATATTGTACTTCCAGCTCTTTTTATAAATGATAGTGTCTTATCCAGCACATCCTTTGTAACATATTTTATATTGGGCAATTTATATTCTGGTAATTCTGAAATATATGTACTACTCGTATTTTTAAATACAAATTTCTTCATAAGTATTGCACTCACAATTATTGTTGCTATTGCGAAAAAATATAACGATACTGATATAAGTCCTGATTTTTCTTCAAAAAAGTATCCTGAAAATAAAGCTATTATTGGTAATTTAGCACTACATGGTACGAATGGTGTCAAAATTGTTGTCATTTCCCTTTCATCTTGATTTTCTATTATTCTTGTTCCCATTATTCCAGGTACACTACATCCTGCCCCTACTATAAATGGAATAAGACTTTTTCCACTTAATCCAATCATTCTAAAAACTTTGTCTAATAGTAATGCAATTCTTGACATATATCCTGTTGTTTCTAATATAGATATGCATGTAAATAAAATTATTAGTTGAGGAACAAAACCTAAAACAGCTCCTACTCCTGCTATTATTCCATCAACAACCAGACTATTTATCCACCTAGATGTTCCTATAATTTCTAAGCCTGTTCTTACTTTTTCTCCAAATGTATCTACAAAATCAGAAATCCAATCTACTGTAAATCTTCCTATCACACCAACAGATAAATAATATACCAAAAACATAATTGCTATAAATATAGGAAATGCAAGCCATTTATTCAAAAATATTTTGTCCAATTTATCTGAAATTGTTTCTTTTGATGTTTCTTCTACTAAATATTTTTCTTCTGTAATATTGAAATTTGAATTCAAATAACTAACTGTTTCTTTTTTGGCTTGTTCTATAAATTCATATCTTTCTGTAGCAACCATTTCTTCCAAATCAGTATTATAATTGTTGGCTAAATCTTGTTGTATTTTTTTTATTTTTGATGTATTTAACTCCTCAAATCTATTATCATCTTCAAGCAATTTTACAGCAATAAATCGCTTATTGTTCATTTCTGAATGAATTAAATTTTCTACTTGTTGTATTGTTTTTTCCATTATTGCATCATAAATATATAATTTATTATAAGATTTTGGGATTGTTATTTCTTTTATTAGCTCATCAATCCCTATCTCTTTCAATGCTGATATTTTTATAACTTTTGTTCCTAATATTTGCTCTAGTTTTTGTTCATTTATAGCTATACCCTTTTTTTCTAAAATATCAACCATATTTAATGCTACAATTACTTTTGAGTCTAACTCTAATAATTGAGTTGTTAAGTATAGGCTTCTTTCAAGTGATGTACTATCAACTATATTTATAATTACATCAGGATTTTCTTCAAATATAAATTTTCTTGAAACATCTTCTTCAACACTGTATGGACTAAGCGAATATATTCCCGGTAAATCTGTAATTTCATAAGTTGTCCCTTTTATTATTCCTGTTTTTCTCTCTATTGTTACACCTGGCCAATTTCCGATTTTAGCATTCATACCTGTTAATACATTAAATAGTGTTGTTTTTCCACTATTTTGATTTCCAACTAAAGCAATTTTCATAACTATTATCAATCCCTTCTATAATTCTGTATTTCTTTTGGCGTAAATTTATATTACTTCAACTTCAATTTTACTAAGATCCTCTTTTCTGATACATAATTCATAATCTCTCAAACTTATATCAATTGGATCTCCCATAGGCGCTATTTTTTTTATTTCAATTTCCACTCCTCTTGTAATTCCCATATCTAATAAATGTCTTCTAATTACTTTATTTTCTTCATTTAGTTTTAATACTATTGCTTTTTGTCCTACTTTTAAATCTGATATATTACACCTTTCTCCTCTTTTTTTCATGTAATTTTTCTTCCTTTCAATTTATTCATTTTTGCTATAGATTATATATATTCCTAAATGAAAAAGCAATAGAATTGTGTCGAGAAAACAAAAAAGTTACCAGTAGGGACACCCATGTTTGGTAAAAAAAGTTACCAGTAGGGACACCCATTAATGGTAAAACGTATATTAAAATGTTAATTTAATTAATATGTATACAACCATATTTATTAATTAACTATTTTAAATATTAAGTTTTACCATTAATGGGTGTCCCTACTGGTAACTTTTTTTACCAAACATGGGTGTCCCTACTGGTAACTTTTTTTAAATTATATCTCTTTTATTAAAACTATCATACATAGTCACAATCATAAGAATAGAACATACTCCCAAAACACAAAGAGAAAAACCTAAAGAAGTTGACTTGGCAAAAGTATCAGTTCCATCTAGTAGCATTTGTGACAAATCAGTTGAATTAGTAAATATTTTTTCAGCAATGTTCAAATTGTTAAATGGCACAAATCTTATCCAATCCTTTTTTATAAATTGATTTAATATCATCATAACAATACCATTTCCCATATATAGTGCCATACTAATGCTTACAGAAGCTGCTGTATTTCTAGTAACTGTAGAAAGCATTACAGCAAATAATGCAAAAATAACTACTGGTATTGTTTTTGCAAAATACAATTCAACAGTGTATAAAGTATTTCCTATTTCTTGTACCTCTCCATTTTTTATATATAAATATGTTTCCCCACTTCCTTTGAAGAAAATATTTGCAAATGCTACACTCAATAGTGACATTACTAATGTCAAAATTATTATGTAAAATAATATTGATAATAACTTGGCTGTTAGGATTTTCCATCTTTTATTAGGTGTTAATGCCCAAAACTTAATTGTCCCTGAAGAAACTTCTGTTGATATTGTTCCACCTGCGATTATTACTGTAACAATTGATATTACTGCAATTACAAACATTGGAGCTAACATTTCAAATCTTAATCTGAAATTTTCATCTGAACTTGTTTCTATCGGTTCTATATTTTTTTCTAATCTATATTTATCCATAGTTATTAGTTCTTCCAATTTTTGTTTATCCTCAACCTTCAATAATTTTCCACTATTATAACTAATTCCTTCCCTTAATCCTTTTTGACTATTTTGAATCTCTCTAATAATAGACTTTTTCCATGTTTCTTCATCTTCTTTTAGATATTCTTCTTTTAGTTCTAATATTAGAATCTCATCATCATACTCTTGTTGTTTTATTTCTTTGTTATCTAATTCATCTTTTAAAATTTTCTTTTCATTTGCAATATATCCTGAATAATCATTATTTTTCAATATTTGTACCAATTTTTCTGCTTCATCATTTTTTCCATTCATTCTTAATTTTACAATACTTTTTACAATATCATTTTTCCAGGTATCTCCATATAATTGAATGTCATATTGTAAATACATTTCATATTGTTCCATTTGTGCTTGCATAGATTTTTTGCTTTCTTCGTCTAAATTTTCATCTTTTAGTTGTTCTTTTAAATAATCTATCTCACTTTTTAAATATTCGTCATTATTTTCTGTTACATATACTGACATCTTATTTCTTTCATCCATATGTTGCATAAGTTTAGTAAGTCCAAGTACTCCTACAAGAGAAAGTAATACAGCTATAATTAATAATTTTGTTGAAAGTTTTTTCCATGTTTTTATATTTTCATCTATAAATAGCCTAAATATTTTCATTATCTTTACCTCCTTTTGTTGCATCAAAAAATATCTCTTCCAAGCTATGCTCTTTTGGTATAATTGCTTTTATTTCTGTATCAGCAATAGCTAATTCTTTAACAACTTTAGGTAAATTCTCTGTTGGAAGTGTAATTTCTATAATGTTTCCATCTTGTCTAGCATCTAAGTCACTAAATCTATCATGTATTACCTGCATTGCTTTTTCTATATTTTTAACTTTTATTTCAACTGTTTCTATTTTTTCTTCTTGTTTTGTAATCTCTTCAATTTTTACAACTTTTCCACTATCTATAACTGCCACCTTATCACACATTAATTGCATTTCTGACAATATATGTGATGATACAAATACTGCAACTCCTTCTTTATGTGCTATTTCTTTTAAAATATCTCTTAATTTTTTTATACCCGCTGGATCTAATCCATTTGTTGGTTCATCTAATATCAAGACTTTTGGTCTATGTAATAATGTTAACGCAAGGCCCAATCTTTGTTTCATACCTAATGAATATTTACCAACTTTATCTTTTTCTCTGCCTTTAAGCTCTACCATATCTAGAACTTCATAAATTCTTTTCTCATCAATATTTCTTATTCTTGCATGTAATTTTAAATTATCGATTCCTGACATATATTTATACATATCTGGATTTTCAACTATAGCTCCTATACATTCCATTGCTTTTTCAAATTGTTTTTTGGTATCAAAACCATTTACTTTAATTTCTCCTGAATCACTATTTATAAGCCTTAAAATCATTTTGATTGTTGTAGTTTTTCCAGAACCATTTGGACCTAAAAAACCATATATTTCTCCCTCTTTAACATCAAGACTAATATTGTCAATAACTTTTCTTCTTCCAAATGTTTTATTTACATTTTTCAATTCTAATACTGTTTTTGACATTCTTTTTCCCCCTTTTGACTATTTTTTTACATTACTAATGGATTTAATTCTGATTCATATGTATTATAGTAATTGTTTCCTACTTCGAATTGTAGATGTGAATATACTACTTTCCATTTTCCATCAACTTTCTTCAAAATAATTTCATCACCAGAATATGTATTTGTGTCTTTTCTTTCCTTTTTATCTCTTGTATATTTATCAATATATTTGTATGTTGTATCTAATGATGTGTTTAGCTCAACTGTAACCTGGTTTCCATCAAATTCATAGCTTGATATTTTAGTTATTGTTCTTTTGTTTTTTGTTTTTACCTCACCCTCTGTTTGATATCCACTTTGTAATTTATCAATCAAATATTTATACTGAATTTCTATAGCTTTATCATTATCTACCATTTGTGTCTTTAATATGTCTTTCAATTGTGTTTCTATTTTCTCTCTGTTTTCTTTTGATATTTCTCCAGTATATGTTTGCATATCTTCTGGTAATACTACATATTCATCTGTAAGAGCAATAAAGTCTTCACATGCTTTTCTTATATCTGTTTTGTCAGATTCTCTTTGCTTTTCCAAATTCGTTAAATAAATTACTAATACAGCTACTACTATTATAGTTAATAATAATCCTTTATTAATTTTCTTTAAAATTTTCATTTAAATTTTCCCCTTTCTATAATGGGAAATTTTGTACCCGGTACATTTTTTCCCTTTTTAATGCATTGCTAATATCTCTTCATCTTTTTTTAAATTTGGTCCTAAAAATTCATAACATTTTGGATTTACTTTCATTGCAGCCATGCCTACTTCTTTATCTTCTCTTAGGCGATTACTTGCATATTTTATTATAATTGGTTTGTTTGTTACTGCCAACATCACAACTTCTTTGTCATCTCTCATGTCTTGTGCTGCAAAATATAAAATTTGCCCTGATATTTTTAATCCTGCCATTAATAATTCTTTGTCTTCTAATAAATTTTCTTTTACATAGCAATATGTCCAACCCACTTTACTAACAGATTCATATACTACTTCTCTATCTCCTTTTAATCTATCACTTGCAAATTCTAATGCTTCTGGATTGTTGTGTATTGCATCTAAGACAACCTCTTTATCATCTCTTAATTCTTCACTTGCAAATTCCAATAGTGCACCCTCTTTTTTTACATTTTCTATTACATATTCTCTGTTATTTGAGTTTTGTTTCATTTTTGTTACTTCTATTCTTTCTGGCATTTTTCTCCCTCCCTTCTTTATTTTCTAAAATTATTTGTCTTTATTATGATTATTTGTCATTTTTCAAAAATTATAGACCATACTTTTCAGTACAGTCTAATTATATCATTATAGTTTTATTTTTACTATATATTTTTTATTAATTATTTATT